>OAWU01000483.1_pt1 | contig 25264 bp, 19 predicted proteins | sample 1477041 | NCBI WGS metagenome assembly OAWU01 (sample SAMEA2580266, study PRJEB22360) | human gut metagenome | biome: human gut; feature: human-associated habitat; material: faeces | place: Denmark | collected 2008/2010
TTGAATCAGTTTTTTGGAGGGCCTCCCTCGTGGCCACTAGCCACTTGAGTGGTTACTGCCATAAGAACAGTAGCACTGGCATAGTAGATAAAATCTTTAGTTCGCATTTAACTTTCCTTTAACACTTTTTATACGTCAATCATTTTACCACAGAAACTGTCTTACGAATAGAGGAAAAGTGATAATTCTCTAAAAAAATAACAAAAATGAAAAAATAATAAGTGTTTTTCAAATAAAAGACTACTCAATTCAGGTTAATTAATCTAATATTCATCATAATAACAAGGAATTAAATACAAAATAAAAGATTTTGACAATTGATTGATATAGTTCCAAGAATATACAATAGGAACGATAAAAAGCCCACAGAAATTCACTTCTGAAGACTTTTCATTTAATAAACTAAGCAAAGATTGAGAAGAATGGTGCACCAAGTTTAGTGTCCATTGGATCTGTACTCTTAACACCATGAATGTAATCCAAAGAATACCAGCCATTATTTGCAGCATTAAATGGATCACGCACATAAGTTTTACCATTATCATAGCCATGAAGAACAATTTCATGCGTATATGGATAGTTGATAAACTGACTTGCTCCTACCGCAGCAAGAACGTGTTGACCGGATAACAAAGCAGAAGCAATACTAGAGATGCTTGAAAGCATGTTACTCTTAAGCCCCCAGTTTTTACTTGCTGAGACAATACCTTCCGCATCAGTACCAGCAACTGATGTTTTATTGAATGAATTTGTATTGTAATACAAGTAATCTGCTACAGTTGTTGGTGCTACAGTTGTTCCCAAGATATCTGTAAAAGTCATCGCCAATGATGTTGGGACACAACCAGATTGATCCATGTTGCTGACACCATACCACTTAGAAGCCCAGCGAGGGTCACGTTGAGAATAATAAGTCGTTTGTGGCTCAACACGACGATTACGTGGAGAAAGTGTCGTTTGACCAAGGTTAAAACCTTCTACTGTATTATCTGTATAATCAACATAAACATGAGTCGTGTAATTTCCAGCTAGATTCTTATGATTGACTGTAGAAACATTGACCTCAGTATGTGTGCCAGTCGGTGTAGCATCGTACCAAGAAAGGTTTCCTTGGTTGCTCTCAGACCAAACCGCCACTCGAATTTTCTGAATTTGACGCCCTTGAGGTGCCTGATCTACCACTACAGTGAAGCTCCCAGCTTCTGAATTAACATTAGTGATATAGGTTTGCGTTTTAGTCTTAGCATTACGGAATTCAACTGTTGTCGTTGTCCCTCCTACACCAACTTGTGACCCATCGTTTAAAATGTAGTACAAATGAATATTGTACAAACCTGTTGAATTTTTGTGGTTAGTAGCTTGAACATTTACCGTATAAGTGCCATTAGCTTGACGTGTTGCTTCATACCAACGAATATCATCTTGTCCGTCTTTTTCAGACCAGATAGGTACTTGAACAGTACGGACACCTTTAGGGCTATAGACATCACTGATAATGACATCAAATGTTCCAGCATCCTTGTTATTGTTGACTACTGAAATCGTACCAACTGGTTTGTTATGTTTAACGTCTACCACCGTTTCAGTGACATAGTAGCGTTTGTTAGTGTTATCTACGATATAAAGGTCAGCACGATAATTGCCAAGCGAATTCTTGTGTTCATTAGACTTGATAGTGACACGATAACTACCATCTGATTGGCGAGTCGCTTTGTGCCAGATAAGGTCATCTTGACCGTTCACAAGACTCCATGATGGCACTAAGACTTCCTTAACACCATTTGGAGCAGAAATATTACGAACAACTGCATCAAAAGTTCCCAATTCAACATTATTGTTTTCAATAGTGAGACTTGCAGTAGGACGAGTTTGAGTAACTTCTACCACTTTTTCAGTAAGGTAGAAGCGATTGTTTGAGTCATCTACAATATAAGCATCGGCACGGTATTTACCAGTTGAATTCTTATGGTCTGTTGCCTTAATCGTCACACGGTAAGAGCCGTCAGCTTGACGAGTTGCCTTATGCCAGATAAGGTCATCCTGACCACCAGCTAAACTCCATGAAGGAACAAGAACTTCTTTCAAACCTGTAGGAGCAACAATGTTACGAACAACTGCATCAAAGGTACCTGCTGCCGTATTGTTGTTTTCAATTGAAAGGACACCACTTGGACGTGCATAGTCAACCGATACTACTTTTTCTGAAATATAGTGACGATTGTTAGAGTTATCTACAATATAAGCATCCGCACGGTAATTACCCTTATTGCCCTTATGCTCACTTGCCTTAATGGTTACACGATAGCTGCCATCGCTTTGTTTAGTTGCCTTATGCCAAATAAGGTCGTCTTGACCGTTTTCAAGGCTCCATGATGGAACCAAAACATCCTTAACACCCAAAGGTGCTGTGATATTAGTGATGACGGCGTCAAATGTACCATTTTGGGCATTGTTATTCTCAATAGCAAAACTTGCTTTAGGTTTCAACTGCTCAGGTGTCTTACCAATGAAGACTTGCGTTGTCGTTCCCCCCACACCAGTGAATTGTCCGTCTTTCTGAACATAGTAAAGATGAACATTATAGAGACCTGTTGTGTTTTTATGAGCTGAAGCTTTTACATTGACAGTATAAGCTCCATTGCTTTGACGGTCAGCCGTATACCAAATAATATCATCCTGACCATCAACTTCTGACCAAATAGGCACTTTTACAGTCTCAACACCATTTGGTGCCTTGACATTAGAAATGACAACATCAAAGCTACCTAGAATTGGGTTGTTATTGACAATCGAGATAAGACCACTCAAATCACCTTGAGTTGGATCTGCCTCAACACCGACATTAGCTGTAAATCGCCCAGTATAATCAACACTTTGGTCAAAGACATGTTTTCCTGGCAAAAGATTAGCCGTCGCTGAGAACTGCCATGCACCAGTTTTACCGTTATAGCACATATTCTTAGCACTTGTAGCTGTAAGTGTTGTTGATGGATATTGAGCAACCCAGAAGTTTTCAAGACCAAATTGAGAGGTTGAAACTGGACCTCTATAACCTAGATTGTTTTCATCCAACCAGCTGGCACTTGTGTAGAACATCAAGTTGTTATAGCCATACTTACGCATTTCATTAACCCAGGCTTGGGTATTACGGTTGATGTTTGGAAGCATGTTGGAATCTTCAAAGTCATTAACCATAACAGTGCTCTTTGGAAGGTTAAGTCTTTGTGCTGCTTCGATATAGAAGCGAGCCTCTGCACGTGCTTCTTCCTCAGTTGTGTATCGAGAAAAATGATAAGTCGATACTTGGAGGCCTGCGATTTGAGCATTGCGAACCTGTGATGGAGCTTTGGGATTATTGTACCAAGTGTCTTCAGTCAATTTAACGACGACACCACCCACACCTTGGCGGGCAAGAGCACGGTAATCTTCTACACTGATATCACCGTTATGGCTGCTAACATCAATAAAAGTCTTAGGCTGAACCCTAAGATTTGTCGAAGAGACATCCGAAGAATTCGTTAATTTAGCAGGTGTGGCAACAGCGTTGTTAGGGGCCTCAGAAGCTGTTGAATGTGCAGAAGCGGTCACACTCTCAGAGCTAGCGTTTGAAATCACTGCTGATGTAGACGTAACAATCGTTGTTGAGTTAGCTACAGATGTTGATGCAGTTGAGGTTACAGCCACACTAGACACTTCCGAACTTTGTTTAGCAATAGCTGTAGAGACTGCTGGAGTGTTAGCTTTTGGCACTTCACTTGTTGCTACAGAGACAGGGGCTGAAACAGTTGAGCTTGGTGTTTCAGTAAGTGACGCTTCACCACCAAAAATTTCTGCTGCAGTCGCAGATTGATAGTGGTTTCCTTCAGTAATAGAAGGCGTTTGTGTTGCCACTTCATCAGCTTGAGCAACCTGAGTAGTTACAGCCAAGAGAACAGCCGCACTGGCATAGTAGATAAAATCTTTCGTTCGCATTTAACTTTCCTTTTGCATTTGTAATACTTGAACCATTTTACCACATAAAAACTCTCGTGGAAAGGTTATTATTAAAAATTTTCTAAATAAAATAGAAATATTATAAAATTATAAACAAACTTTCTCTCTTGATAGAAAACTCTTTAACTTATTATTCGTATTTTTCTTCAAAACTATTGAAAATCCGTGACGATTTTTTCAAATAAATACAAATGAAAATTTATGAAAAAAATTCCCGAACCTTTGTTCGAGAATTTAATTTATCCTTATTTACGTTTTGGTGGGTTATGGATAGCTTCTCCAAGTACATCAGCAAAAGCTTCGTACATATTTTCAGAGAAGGTTGGGTGACCATGAATAGATTGCAAGAGTTCATCTACAGTCAATTCATTTTCCATAATAGTTGATGCTTCGTTAATCAATTCGGCTGCAGCCGGACCAATAATGTGAACACCAAGAATTTCATGGTACTTCGCATCTGAAACGACTTTAACAAAACCTTGAGCTTCGTTGGAAGCAATGGCACGTCCGTTACCAGCAAAGCTTGATTTACCAATCAGAACATCGCCGTATTTAGCGCGTGCTTCTTCTTCAGTAATACCACACATCGCAACTTCTGGGTGTGTATATACAGCAGCTGGTGTGTAGTCAAGGTGAGCCTTACGAACGTTACCATGCATAGCATTTTCAGCCGCAACTTCACCCATACGGTAGGCAGCGTGAGCGAGCATCTTGGTTCCATTGACATCACCTGGAGCATAGATTCCTGGAATAGATGTTTCTTGGTAAGCATTAACTTTGATACGACCACGGTCGAGTTCAAGATTAAGATTTTCAAGACCATCCAACTGAGGAACACGTCCGATAGAAAGAAGGGCACGGTCAGCTACAATCTCTTCACCATTATTAAGTTTAAGGGTCAATTGGTTGTTAGCTTCTACAATCTCAGAAACTCCGACAGATGTCATAATCTTCATACCCTTCTTAGCAAGGATTTTTTGAAGTTCAAGTGATACTTCTTTATCCATAGCAGGGATAATGCGGTCAGCCATCTCAACAACGGTTACATCCACACCGTATGAAGCATAAACAAGACCAAGCTCGATACCAACGACACCACCACCCATAACAGCGAGTGATTTAGGCAACTCACGTAAGTCAAGAATATCGTCAGATGTCATCACAAGTTGTGAATCAATGCCAGGGATATTGATACGTGAAACTTTTGAACCAGTCGCAAGGATGATATTACGTCCCTTGATTGTTTCTGAACCGATTGTAACTGTCTTATCTGGGTTAACTTGACCAAGACCGTTGAAAATAGTCACTTTGTTAGCCTTCAAAAGACCTTGAACACCACCAGTAAGTGTCTTAACGACAGAGTTCTTAAAGTCAACAGTCTTATCCATATCGATAGTGTAGTTTGTTGACGCTAGGTTGATACCACGACCCGCAGCAATCTTAAGTCCATTAAGAATTTCTGCATTTTTAAGGTAGGTCTTAGTCGGGATACATCCTTTATTCAAACATGTTCCACCAAATTCAGATTTTTCAATGATAGCAACCTTACCACCAAGTTGTGCCCCACGAATAGCAGAATAATATCCTGCAGGACCACCACCAACAACGATAATATCGTATTCATTGTCAGCAAGTGGTGCTTTTTCTGCAGCAGCTACTGGAGCAGCTTGAGCAGGTGCTTTAGGAACTTCAAGTCCAGCTGATTCTAATTGAGCAGTTGCTTCTGCAGCTGGTGCCCCCGCAGCATTATCAGCCACAACTTCACCTTCTGCTCCGATATAACCAATTACCTCAGTTACTGGAACTGTTTCACCAGCCTGACGAGTAATCTTCAAAAGGACACCTGAATCTTCCGCTTCAAGTTCCATGTTCGTCTTATCTGACATGATTTCAAGAAGGATATCACCCTCATTTACCACATCACCCTCTTGTTTTTTCCACTCGATGATCTCGCCTTCCTGCATATCAACACCAAGCTTAGGCATAATAATCTCAAAAGCCATTTATAAGATACCAAGAGCGACCAGAAAGCGACTGAAAATTAGGTGTCCGACACGTCAGCCTGCTGACGTAGACGGACGGTCTATTTTCCAAGCTTTCCGCTCGGGTTCAGTTGAGCCCTCTGGTTCGCCCTCTCCTTTCTATTTCAAAACTTCAGTTTTCAGATATTTTATTTCACTTAAATCAACAATTCCATTGGATTTTCAATCAAATGCTTCAAATCAACCATGAATTTGGCACCATTCATACCATCCACAATACGGTGGTCAATAGTTAAGCAAAGTCCCATAATTGGACGCACGACAACTTCACCATCAACAACAACAGGTGTCTGAATAGTTGCTGAAACACCAAGGATAGCTGAGTTTGGTTGGTTGATGATTGGATTAAATGATTTAGTTCCAAACATTCCCAAGTTAGTAATTGAGAAGGTAGAACCTGACATTTCGGCAGCCTTCAATTTACCAGCTTGAGCTTTTTTAATGACATCCTTAGAGGCCACAACAAACTCGGACAAACTCATCTTATCTGCACCATGAACAACTGGCACAATCAAACCATCATCAAGACCAACGGCAATACCGATATTAACAAATTTGTGTAATTCGATATTTTGCGCATCATCAATCAAGGATGCATTGAGGTAACGATGTTCCTCCTTCATAAGGGTACGAACGACTGCTAAACCAATCAAATCAGTGAAAGTCACCTTCATACCAGTCTTGTTCATGATTGGATCAAGGACTTGCTTACGAAGAGCCATAAGGTTAGTCATGTCCACATCATAGTTAAGAGTAAATGTTGGTGCAGTCAAGTATGAATGCGTCATTCCCTTAGAAATCGCCTTACGCATAGCAGACATTGGAATGACTTCCACACCTTCTGGCAAGACCTTTTCAGGTTTAACTTCAACCGCAGGTGCAGCAGCAGCTTCCTTAACTTGTGCTGGAGCACTGATTGCAAGGACATCTTCCTTAGTAATCTTACCACCAAAGCCTGTTCCAGAAACGGTCGCTAAATCAATACCGAGGTCTGCAGCAATCTTACGTGCTAATGGTGTTACCTTAGGTTGAGCACCTTTGAAGTTCTCAACATCATCTGCATGAACCCGACCTTTTGGTCCAGTTCCTGGAACCTGAGCAAGGTCAATGCCCAACTCACGCGCCACCTTACGAGCCTTAGGCGTTGCACGAACCTTACCACCTTCATGAACCACAGCTACTTGTGGTTGAGGCGTAGCGGCAGGCGTTTCCACAACAGCAACTTCTTCAACTTGCGGTGCAGCTACTGCAACTGGTGCGCTCGCAGCATTATCAGCCACAACTTCACCTTCTGCTCCGATATAACCAATTACCTCAGTTACTGGAACTGTTTCACCAGCCTGACGAGTAATCTTCAAAAGGACACCTGAATCTTCCGCTTCAAGTTCCATGTTCGTCTTATCTGACATGATTTCAAGAAGGATATCACCCTCATTTACCACATCACCCTCTTGTTTTTTCCACTCGATGATCTCGCCTTCCTGCATATCAACACCAAGCTTAGGCATAATAATCTCAAAAGCCATTTATAAGATACCAAGAGCGACCAGAAAGCGACTGAAAATTAGGTGTCCGACACGTCAGCCTGCTGACGTAGACGGACGGTCTATTTTCCAAGCTTTCCGCTCGGGTTCAGTTATACCCTCTGGTTCGCCCTCTCCTTTCTACTTTAAATTATATTTTCCGATACTCTCACAGTTAAAACAAGAAACACATTTTACTAGCGAGACATATCACTTAACCGTCGCTAGAAAGTTAGTTTCCTTTATTGGCCATCTTGATAATAGCAGCCTTAATCTTTTCAACATCTGGAAGAACCGCTTGTTCCAAGACACGCGCATAAGGTACAGGCACATCTTCACTTGCCAAACGTACAATTGGGTGGTCAAGGTAATCAAATGCTTCACTTTCAGTAACCATAGCAGCAATTTCGCCGATAAAGCCACCAGTCTTATAAGCATCATTTACCAACATCAATTTTCCAGTTTTCTTAACTGAGTCGAAAATCAATTCCTTATCAAGTGGAACGAGGGTACGAGGGTCAACGACCTCAACATTAATACCTTGTTCAGCCACTTCTTCAGCCGCCTTAAGAACACGTTCCAACATACGACCATATGATACGATTGTCAAATCAGTACCTTCACGTTTAATATCACCTTTTCCAAGTGGGATGTAGAAATCAGGATCTTGTGTTACTTCTTCTTTCTTACCGTAAAGTGCCTTAGGTTCCATGAAGATAACAATGTTATTGTCTTGAATAGCAGATTTCAAAAGGCCTTTAGCATCATTAGCATTCCCTGGTGCAACCACTTTAATTCCTGGGATGTGTGTCAACCATGACTCAAGAGATTGTGAGTGCTGTGCTGCAGAACCAATCCCTGAACCAGATGCCACACGGAAGGTTACAGGCGTCTTCAATCCACCACCAAACATGTAGTTGTTCTTTGCACCGTTATTAACGATAGCGTCAAGGGCAATTGTGATGAAGTCCATGAAAGTCAAGTCAACAATCGGACGAAGACCTGTGATGGCAGATCCAACAGCAGCACCAGCGATAGCTGCTTCTGAAATTGGCGTATCTCTAACACGTTTTTCACCAAATTCAGCCAACATACCCACTGAAGTACCAAAGTCACCGCCGTAGATACCAACATCTTCACCCATAAGGAAGATGTTTTCATCTTTACGCATTTCCTCGCTCATGGCAAGGTTTACTGCCTCACGTAAGGCCATCAATTTTGTTTCACTCATACTTGTTATTCCTCAACCTTTCTCTTTAGTCTACCCATACATCTTCAAAGGCAATTGAAAGTTCTGGATCTGGGCTATTTTGAGCAAACTCATACGCTGCATCGATTTGTGCCTTAACTTGGCTTTGAATAGCATCTAGTTCCTCATCACTTGCGATATTTTCAGAAACCAAATAGTTACGGTATTTAATGATTGGATCGTTATGGTTCTTCCACTCATCAACCTCTTCCTTGGTACGATAAACTCCAGCATCGGCAGTGGAGTGACCAAACCAACGGTAAGACTCTACCTCAACGATAGCAGGACCATTTCCACCACGAACATGTTCCACAGCCTTGCCCATTGTTTCGTAGACTGCCATGACATCATTACCATCCTGACAGTAGAAACCTGGAATACCATAGGCTTCCGCACGTGTATACAAATGAGGAGTGTTGGTAGCTCTATGAATATCCATTGAGATACCATAACGGTTGTTAATGATGAAGAAAATTACTGGCAATTTCCAAGCAGAAGCCATATTGACTGACTCGTGGAAAGAGCCTTCATTAGTAGCACCATCTCCTGAAAAGGCAACAACGATATTTCCAGTTTCTTTATATTGTTGTGTGAGGGCTGCGCCTACGGCAAGGGCATAGCCACCACCAACGATACCATTGGTACCATAGTTACCTTTTTCGAAGTCAGCCAAGTGCATTGAGCCACCACGGCCCTTTGAAACACCCGTTGCCTTACCAGCTAGTTCGGCCATCATTTTGTTCAAGTCCATGTCTTGAGCAATAGATTGTCCATGACCACGGTGGTTTGAAAAGAAAATATCATCGTAGCTCAAGTGTTGAACAGCCCCAACGTTAGCGGCTTCTTCACCAACTGAAAAGTGAGTCATCCCTTGAACAAACCCACGACGAACCAATTTATTAATACGTGAATCAAATTCACGGATACGTTCCATTTTAGTGAACATCTCAAGATGTGTCTCTTTAGAAAGTTTTATCATATCGATCTCCTCTATCGAATTTTTTCTATACATCTAGAATAGGGGAAAAAAACTTTATGGGCAAGAAATATGCTTGAAAAATGAAAAGCCTTACATAACTGTCACTAATAGGCAATTCGTATGCTATTTTTCCAAGGGGTATGATATAATTGAATAGATTTTACCCGAATAGGAGTTTATATTATATTGAGTGATGCCATTGTTCACGGGCTTACGGCATGTACAGCTTTTATATTACAAATTGTTATCTTCAAATTAACCACGCATAGACCCGTAAGATACTGGGTTCTCTTTTTAGCTGGAGTGGCGATTATGACTTTCAGCTTTTTAGGTATTCTCTTCCCAAAATCAGGTTTTATAGCACTTGTATTCCTTCATTCTGTCAAATCCTTCAAAAATCTTAGACATACCATCTTGGAATCCTTCTTTATACCATTTACCTTTGCCCTAATGGTAAGGCTTGTGATTTCCCTCATTATTCCAATCTTTTTTCCTTTTGTCTTAGATTACAATTTCGCTGGCTTCTTAATCCTTTTCTTAGCCTTCTTACTTTGGTTTGCTCAGAATGCTCTTCTACAAGTCGATTATAATCGCTTAAAGCAAATTGATTCTGCCAGACCATGGTACAGATCTACGTCAGTCGCACTTTATAGTCTAGCAGTCATTTACTTTATCTCGGAATTGATTACGAATAATATCCAACTCACTCTTTTCTTTCTTATTGCTACGGCTTTAATTCTATCTAAACAAGTTACCCTCTATAGAAAGGAATTAAAAGCCCAAACAAGGGCTGCTCAAGAGGTACATATAGACCTTCTGCAAAAATCAAGTCAAAACATCAATACTTGGTATCAAAAAAAGACTAGCCAAGAACTTTTTATCAAGGATGAAGCTGAAAATCTCTATGACCTCATTCGCTTCCAACAAAACGACGAAGCTGAGGAACTTATAGATTATTTGCTAACACCAAACCCTTTAGATAAAAAGATTGACCGATTCTACAGAAATAAGCTTGAAAACATAAAATTAGCTGACTTGCAGGCGCTTTTTGAAGCTAAATTTTTAAAGGCTAAAGAACTAAATGTCTGGGTTAGTATGGAAATTCCCGAACCAATCACTGTCTATCCTATTTATCCCTTAGACTGGGTTTATATCTTATCGAATATCTTAGATCATGTCATTGACCAAGCCAGAGACAGTAGACAAAAATACCTTAGCTTTGCCTATTTTAAAGACGAGGACAGTCAGCACTTTGTCGTGGAAAGCTCAAGCACAAAAGAAGATTCACCGATTACTTCTGATTTTAGCGACCCAGAATTAAAACGTTTCACCCACATTCTGGTCAATTATCCAAATGTTAACATTATTTCAAATACACGTGCTGGTATTTATCGTCTACAAATTGAAATTGACATGACCAAAGGAGGTTATCATGATTACTAATATTATCAATCCTCTCCTGCAGGCCATTAGTTTTATTTCTATCTGGTACCTTTATCAAATCATGTCTAAGGTTAAACCATTACCTGGGCACCTCTTTCTCATTTTCATCTCTTACGTTGCTGGGGCATCTTACTTCAACCTTGTCAAAATCATTGTAGACCCTCTTTTCTTTCTAGTTGTTGACTTGGCTCTTGTTAGAGAACGCTCCTTTTATCATCGACTTCTTTTTGCTTTTTATCCAACTATTCTCTTTGACGTTGCCACGCGATTGCTTTCAATCGTCATATTGCCTCATGTCCTACATATCAAGGGAGATGTGAGTCTTGATAATAACCTACATATTCTGACTTACTTTTTAGCTCCTCTTATCATCTTTCTGATCCTTAAGATTTTCGCTATTGATTTAGATCAGATGAGCAAACTCGATGAATACTGGGCGAGACGTAATTGGTTGCGTAGTACCACTTTTCTCGCTGTTTATTACGTCTTTTTCACAGTCATCCATGGTCTTAATAGCGTTCTTCCAACTACGAATGACCCCCAGAACTTATTTGAAATGGTATTTAGAGTGAGTTCAAATAGTATCATTGTTTTGATGCTTTACCTCGCCCTTCTCCTGTGGGATTTTTACAATTGGAACGAAGCCGTCCACTCACAGTTCATCAAAAGATTGGACAGAGAACGTTTTAAATTGCTAGGGACTATGACTAACTACAACAAAGCCCTAATCCAAATTATCACCCAAAAACAAAAATTTTCAGAGCTTTACAAAAAAAATCTGAAGGATGTCTCAGTAGCTTTAAAGGCTGATGATGCCACAAAAGCTAAAGATTTACTTGAGATTTATAAAACGAGTAATTCCATCATTAGTAGCCCAGAAACTCAAGAAAAATTGAATCAGCTGACTAATCCTATCTTAGCTAGTTTTCTTTCTAATCGTATTGTAGGGACGAGGTCAGCTCATATTGATATCACGATCAATATTAGCCCAAAATTTGGAGAAGTTCCTTTATCAGACTTAGATTTGTACCAACTTCTTCAGGCCTCAGACAAAGCTGTTCTCAAACATCTCCGTCCTGATACCAAGATACATAGTAGCTATCTACAAATGGACCATTCCCAACTTTTTGTTGTTGAACTACCAGTCCTAACTGATTCCGTTAGCAAGGATAAGGAGCTTAATGATTTGGTTAAAACGCTGCCAAACGTCGATTACCGAGTCGGTTTCCATGAAGGCTACCTTATTCAAATTATTGAAGTCTTTGAGCCTGGATATTAAAATTTCATCAAAAAAGAGCTTTTAGGCTCTTTTTTAGTTTTATAAACTTAACACACTAAATGTCTAATCTATTCAGAAAAATTTTCAGAGAAGAAAGCCATTTGAATTGACACTAAAAGACACCCAAAGTACTCTGAGTGTCTCTATCAGGTAATAGTATTCAATTGGTTAAAGAATTAGAAGGCACCTCCACCTCCGCCTCCTCCACCACCAGAGAAGCCACCACCACTAAAGCCTCCACTACCACTACTTGAGTTGATAGAAAAGTTACTTACAGTATCTGAAGCAGAAACATAATTTTGCAATGCAGTTGAATTATAGAGCATGGCAAAAGATACAGGTGAATAAGTAAAGGCATCTAAAGATGGATTGCTAAGGTGAATGTTGTATCGTTTCAGGACGTCACTAACTTTCTTGGCCTGTCCATAAAGTGTCGCATAAACTAGAATACGATTCCATAAAACAATGGATTGTAATTCTGCTTGATTAAACTGCCCGATACTCTTAATCATGTTGTTAAAACTATGCCATTGATAATAAATATCCGAGTTTTCTGGAACAAGGCACCCGTTTGCCCGCCCATTGATTTGAAGACGATAAATAAGATGCATGGTAATAACTGGGAAGAAAATGAGTAAATATAAAAAGGATAAATTAGAGGAGAAACCAATTGAGAGAAGGAAGAAACCAATAGCAATGAGTACATAAAGAGATATAAACATTATGTTTGCTACTGAAGATAAATGAGATTCTGAAGGTGTAAGCTGCCTATACAGGCTTGGTAATCCGAGTTGCTTTTCTTGATTTTCGACACCTTGGGTAACCCTTGTAGCATCTTCTAAAAACAGACTTCTAATATTTCTACCTATAGAACGAAGCTTATCTCTTTCTGTCCTATTTTTAGCTTTTTTATACTGACTTTCAATTTCACCTTCGTTGATATAGTATCGTGAGAACATATCTTTCTCTTTGACTTGACTTTGACCATCAAAGAGCATGTCAATAAAAGCTACTTCAAAATCGGCTAAACCATCACTTTTAACAAATTCAAGGATTGGCTCTCCCCTTGATTGATTAAAGGATAAATTCCCTCTATCTATAAGATCCAGTATCGTTGCTTGGACCATATGGTTAAAGGATATTGGGTAAGTCACACTATTCAGACCACTAATGTCAAATCGTTGGTTGTAGACGTTCTGAGCAAGAACTAGAGGAGCTAGATTTTGAGGTATGTCATAGAGTCTACTATCTTTTGGAAAACGTGGCGGCCTAGTGCTTCTCAAGACTGAACTATAAAACACGATAGCTAAAACAAATAGGACGAGGAGAAGTCCTGGGAAAAGACCATAGAAAATGACGTGATAAATCTTTCTATTTCTCACAATATCATTTTCCTGTTTTAGGAATTTATCTTTAGCTGAACTATTGATGATATTAGTGGAATTTTTAGATTTTAGACTTGGTGTCATAGGCCAATAAGCATGAAGTTCGAGTTTCCCCTTTGCAGGAAAATGATCAAACTGAATATTATAGCCTTCATCCGTCCTTTGAACCTGAGGATTTTTTTGAAAGAATCCTGCATGAGCATAAAGCTCACCCTTATTGGAATCTAAACCATCAACAGTAAAATCAACATGTCCAATCGACTTATCCCAATCGGAAATCGGAAACCAATTGAGGACAGCAACATCTGAATAAAGATTTAAAATACGATTAATTTGCCAAGTAACCTTAAGAACAACTTTATCACCACTATGCCCCTGGTTGTATACTTTCAGCTTAGTTCCATCTGATAATTCTGATGCTTCAACCTTAACATAGGGTTTGGTTTGGCCATTTACTGTCGCTGTTACCGTTGGATTACCACTAATGTAAAAACCATCTGGAACTGGCTTTGCACTACCCAATGTGACATACTGCCCATGATAATCACTCTCAAAATCATAAGTAATTTCCTGCGTAAATGTAGCACTACTATTATCCGAAATACTTAGATGCCCTTTGTATGAGGGGATACGGTAACTAACGTCATCAGCTTTAACAGAAATTACGGGGACTATAAAAGCTATTAAACAACCAAGCCAAATCAAAAATTTTTTCATAATCTCTCCTTACTGCTAGCCCTAAAACCAAAAGAAATGGCAATAGACAAAACCATAACAATTTCATTCGGTTTCTCAAATAAGAAGGGGCGTAAACTTAGGCTTGATAAACAATCTCACCGTCACAGATAGTGTATTTGACACTTCCCGTAAGCTCTTCACCGACAAATGGTGAGTTGGCCGCTTTAGACTTAAAGTCTGCTGTGACCTGACGTTTTTCTTTATCTGCAAAAATCACAAGGTCAGCTGGTCCATTTTCAGCCAAATAACCGGCATCGAAGCCATAAAGCTCAGATGGATTGCTGGTCATCACTTTCAATAGCTCAATTAAACTCAAATGGCCTGCATCAACCAAGTATGTCAATCCAAGAGATAGAGACGTTTCAAGTCCTGTCATTCCTGACGGGGCTTTAGTCACATCAGCCACATTCTTTTCGTCTGCATGGTGTGGCGCGTGGTCTGTGGCAATAACAGTTATCACTCCAGATTTCAATCCCTCAATAACGGCTTGACGGTCAGATTCCAAACGAAGTGGTGGATTCATCTTGGCATTAGCACCTTTTGAAAGCAAGAGGTCTTCAGTTTTTGAGAAGTGCTGTGGTGCTACTTCCGCTGTAACTTGTGCTCCAAGTTTTTGAGCAAATTCAACCACTTTGACAGATTCAGCTTTTGACAAGTGTTGAATATGAACATGGGCTTGGGTATCATAAGCAATCATAACATCACGCGCAATCATACTATACTCAGCTACACCAGTTGCTCCACAAATATGAAACTCTTTTTTAGCAATGTTTTCATTAAATCCGAGAATACCATTAAGGTCAGGATCCTCTTCATGAAGGCTAATAAAGGTATTATTCTCTTTAGCTAACTCCATGGCCTTTTTGACAATTCCAGCATTGGTCAATGGAATACCGTCATCAGAGAAACCAGCAGCACCTGCTTCAAGCAAGCCCTTGAAATCAGTGATGTTTTCACCATCAAAATTCTTTGTGATAGTTGCAACAGACTTCACATGGATATTTTCTTTAGCTGCTGAAGTCAAGACTTCCTCCAAGGTTTCCTTGTCTGAAATCGTTGGATTTGTATTAGCCATCATTACAACAGTCGTAAAGCCACCCGCCGCCGCTGCTAAGGCACCAGTATGAATGTCTTCCTTGTGGGTTTGGCCTGGTTCACGGAAATGAACATGGATATCCACCAATCCAGGAGCAACCACAAGACCAGTCGCATCAATGACTTGAGCATCACCTGCGTCAATATTTTCAGCGATTTTAACGACTTTTTTACCATCAACAAGAACATCAGCTTGCGTGTCCAAACCTGATTTAGGGTCGACAACACGACCATTTTTAATAAGTAACATAATCTTCCAACTTTCTATTTTACATCAACCAATCAATTGGGGATTGGCCTTGAGAGACAAGGTAGGCATTGGCTTTTGAAAAAGGCTTACTACCAAAGAAACCACGATAGGCCGACAAGGGACTCGGGTGGGCACTTTCAATAATGGCATGCTTAGGATTAGTCACTAGAGACTTCTTCTTACGAGCATAGCCGCCCCAAAGTATAAAGACAACGGGACTATCTTTTTGATTGAGGACCTTGATAACAGCATCTGTGAACGGTTCCCAAATCTGACCGGCATGCCCATTGGCTTGACCTGCTGGAACAGTCAGACAAGCATTAAGTAATAGTACCCCCTGCTTGGCCCAGGTCGTTAAATCATGATGCGTTCTAGGCCCAAGATCCTCTCCCAATTCTTTGAGAATATTAACCAAAGAAGGTGGAGCTGGAATCGTCTCAGGCACTGAAAATGACAAGCCTTGAGCCTGATTAGGACCATGATAAGGGTCCTGTCCAAGGATAACCACCCGAACCTCTTCGAAAGGAGTCTCTAACAAGGCATTAAACACCTTGTCACGTGGGGGATAAACGATTCCCTGGCTATAAACCTGGTCCATAAACTGATTTATCTTTGAAAAATAATGGTCCGGCAAAGCTTCTTTCAAAAGCCTATGCCATGTCGAATGTTCCATAAAAACCTCTTTTTTAGACTGTTTTATCCCCTAAATTATACCATAAATGTGTAGGGAATATTCGGAAAATACTGAAAAAAGCTGACTCTTTGCACTCTCCTTCTGACTATCATTTTAAAATCGAACAAGCATTACGATAAAAACCAATACAACCTTTAATTAGCTGTCATTTTATGCTATAATAAACACTTGTATTTAAACAAAAGGGTAATTCTATGACGACGTATGAAAACTTACGGGCGGCGAGGCGAGGTCCCATCGTTAGTATCGTAGCCTACATGCTTCTAACAATAGCGAAACTTCTCGCTGGACACTTTTTAAACTCTAGCTCTTTGATAGCTGATGGTTTCAACAACTTGTCAGATATCTTGGGAAATGTAGCTCTCCTCATTGGACTACACCTGGCTAGTCAACCAGCCGATTCAGACCACAGGTTTGGCCATTGGAAGATTGAAGACTTATCAAGCTTAATCACCTCCTTCATCATGTTTGTAGTGGGCTTCCAAGTCCTTATCCAAACAGTCCGAAAGATTTTTCTAAGAGTTGAAACTGTAGTTGATCCTCTTGGTGCTACCGTTGGAGTCCTCTCTGCCATCGTCATGTGTAGCGTCTACTTTTACAATAAGAGTCTTGCAAAAAAACTGAAGTCCAGCGCCCTCATTGCGGCTGCTAAAGACAATCTCTCTGATGCTGTGACCTCTATCGGAACCTCAATTGCCATCGTCGCTGCATCTTTCAACCTTACCATCATTGACTATATTACTGCCATTATCATCACTTTCTTCATCCTAAAGACAGCCTACGATATTTTCATGGAAGCAACCTTTAGTTTATCAGATGGTTTCGATGAGAAAAATCTCAAGGCCTATGAAAAAGCCATTCTGGAAATCCCTAAAGTTACCAAAGTTAAAAAGCAACGTGGCCGTTCCTATGGGAGTAACATCTACCTTGACATTGTTGTAGAAATGAACCCCGACCTCTCTGTTTGCGAGAGTCATGCCATCACTGAACAAATCGAAAAAGTCCTCAGCAAGCGTTTCTCTGTCTACGACACTGATGTCCATGTCGAACCAGCTGCAATTCCTGAGGATGAGATTTATGGCAATGTCCTCCATAAACTTTCTCGAAATGAAAAGATATTTCTATCAAAAATTCCTGACTATGAAAATCTTTTAGCCCCTGATTTCTACTTGATTGATGAAAATGGACATCATCACAACCGCCAAGAAGTCATTGCTAACCAACAACCGCTCCTCAACAATTATAAAGACTTTAAGATGACATCCGTAAGTCAAAAAACCAAATTAATCAGTTACGAATTGGAGGGAAATTTCCATACCAGTATCTGGCGTCGAAATGAGACATGGTTTATGATTTACCATCAAGTAACAACCATAAAAAATGACAAGTAACGAGCAAATAGCTCGTTTTTTTCTTGTCACCAGCACTATTGCCTACAACATTCTATAGATTCTAAAAATTGCATTAAATTCTCCAAAGATGCTAAAAGACTAGGTTTTATATGGTATAATGGGAATAATAGTCACTATCAAATAAGAAAATTTCAGTTTGAGTGACATGCTTTTACTATTATTGAATGTGAGGAGGTTCTTGATAAGTCAGAGCCTCATAGATAATAAAGGAGACACATTATGAAAAAGAAAATTGTTGCCATCCTTTTAACAGCTTGTCTAGCTCTAGCACCAAGTTTGTCTAGTGCTGACGAGTTAATGGATATCACACATGCCGCTGGCTATACTGAAGCTACGGAGGCCTATCGTCCTAAGTCCACTCTCCTAATTGATGGAAATACTGGTGACGTCCTCTGGGAAGAAAATGCTGATGAAGTCCGTGACCCTGCCTCAATGTCCAAGGCTATGACGCTTTATCTGGTCTTTGAAGCCATGTCTAAAGGCGAGATTTCAGAAGATACTGTCATCACAGCTACTCCTACCGACCAAGCCATAGCTGAGATTTATGAAATTTCCAATAATAAGATTGTCGCTGGTGTCCAATATACCGTTTCAGAACTCATTACCATGACTGCCGTGCCGTCTTCAAACGTTACAACCGTAATGTTAGCCAATTATCTGACCAATAATGATCCAGATAAATGGATTGATAAGATGAACGAGAAGTCTAAAGAGCTGGGAATGACCCATACCAAATGGTACAATGCTTCTGGCGCTGTTGCTGTTGCCTTCAAAGGCTACTACAACCCCCAACGCTATGATATCAACCAAACCAACCAGACGACTGCACGTGATTTGGCCATCATGACCTATAACTTTATCAAGAAATATCCGAAAATTCTCAATTACACCGACAAACCAGTTGTAACGGTTAAAAAAGGAACACCTTATGAGGAAACTTTCGAAACCTACAACTACTCTATTCCTGGTGCTAAATACGGTATTAAGGGAGTTGATGGTTTGAAGACAGGTTCTAGTCCAGAAGGTGCCTTCAACTATATCAATACTATTAAACGTGGCGATCAGCGTATGATTGCTGTCATCATGGGTTCTGGTGACTGGTCTGACCAAACAGGGGAAGAAATTCGCCATACGTTTGGGAATGCTCTTGTTGAGAAAATGTACAAAGACTTCTCTTACAAGAAAGTTTTAAGTAAAGGTGAGCAAAAAATTGACGGTAAAAAATATGATGTCGAAAAAGATGTCTATGCCACTGTTAAAAAAGGCCAAGAACCTAAAATCTCTGTCAAAGATGACCAAATTGTGGTTGATAATGGCCTAAAAACAGTCTCACCTAAAATCAAAGCTACTTCGGTTAAGGCTACTAAAGTTAAAGGCTGGTTCGATTTTGGAAGTAACCAAAAGGGTAATGCAACTACTAATACTAAAGGAAGTAACAGACTACCTATTTATTTCTGGTTCTTATGCCTTGTCCCAGTTGGACTTCTATACTTGATTTATCTTAACGAAAAAGGCCATCGACAAAAAGTCAAAGAACGCAAACAAGCTCGACAATCTAACAAGTAAAAAAAAAAACGTGCGCAATGGCACGTTTTTTACTTGTCTTGAAGAAATGTTTTGAGATCATCAATATTGGTTCGCATTTGTTTCAGCCCTTCTTGATAGATGGCTTCAAACTTTTCTGGATCTTTTTCTAAACGCCCGACTTTAAGTGCACGTTCTGGACGGATGACATACAGTTTTCCAGATTTTTCCAAAGCCTCAATTTTCTCAATGCTCTTATTGTAGTGAAGATGGCGGTTTGAAGCCACTTTCACAAATTCCGGGTATTTTCGATAAAAAATCTTGTAGAGTCTCCTGCTGGTTTTTGAAGGCTGTTTACGATAGCCCTTAGGACGAGTAAGTATGACAATAAGCTTGTCAAAGCCTAAGTTTTCCATAAAACCAACAGGAAGACTGTCAGAAAGGCCACCATCCATATAACGCTTACCCTTGTAGTCTACAATCTCAGAAACCAAGGGGAGGGCGGAACTGGCACGAAGGGCTTCCATCTGTTCAAAGACATGGTCAATCTTGATATAGTCTGGCTTACCTGTCTCAATATCTGTAGTAACCACATAGAAAGGAACCCCTGACTCAGCAAAAGCCTCCTGATCAAAAACATCTAGTTCCATTGGCACCTTATAGTAGGAAAATTCCTTATTAACAAAGTTACCAGTTGTTAACCAGGACCAGAAACTCATGTAACGCCGGTCTCCCATAAAACGCTTGTTATAGCGCAATGCCCTCTTAGGTTGATTGGACAAGTAATTGACACCAAAAAGCGCCCCTGCAGACACTGAAACTACCCCATCAACCTTGATACCAGCCTCTAAAAAGGCATCTAAAACACCAGCTGTATACAGGCCACGCATGCCTCCTCCTTCCAGGACTAAGCCTACCCTCATTCTAAAATCTCCTTTATGATTGGTTCTGCTATAGCTTGATAGCCTAATGGGGTTAAATGAAGACCATCAGTTGTATATTTCTCATCTAACTGACTTTGATCATCCACTAGATAGTCAAAAAGGTCCACATAGGTCACACCAGGAAGAACAGCAAGTTCTTGATTGAGCTCAGAAACCGTTGTATTATTCCTTACTTTAACCTTTGAGCGATGCTCTGACCTTTCACTGACTGGAAAGACACTCAGCAAATAAATCTCTGTTGAAAGTGATTCTTGACGAACTGCCATAACCATATTCGAAATACGATTGACGATATCTCGAATAGGATAGCCTCGTCCAATGTCGTTAATACCAATCAAGATGACTAATTTATCAGGCTCTAAATCTAAAACCTGCTCTTTAAGATGCTCTAAGAGCCAAACGGAATCTGTTCCTGCAATTCCACGATTAATCAAAGGGAGGTCTCTTCCCAAATATTTTTTCAAGGAAAAAAATTCTGTAATCGAGTCTCCAGCAAACACAATTTGACCCTTGCCAAGTTTTTGATTGTCACTCACAAATTTAGCTAACCGTTCTTCTTGATAAGTCGAAAGCTCAGGTCTTGTTGATTCTATCATATCTCACACCTTATCCCTAACACATTTATAAATTCTTAATTTCTGCACGTAAGCAATACTTCCACTATTTCTTCGGAAAGATAGGAAAATCTTGATAGTTTTATTCTAGCATTTTTTTGAAAATTGTGTGAATCAGATAAGAAAATCCATTATATATAAATAGTATCTAAATACTAGAAATTCTATTAATGAGATCAAAAACCAATTATATCAATGTAGTATCACAATACTTTATAATATAGACTATCCAAAACAACTATCTTTGTTGCTGACGATGTTTAGTCAAGCGTATCAAAAAACAGACCGTAGTCTGTTTCACTTAATATTTAGTTTCAAGCGACTTAGCTGTCTTGTCCTGTTCACGTTTAACCACATTGTCCTTAACAATCTGATAAAGGGTCGCAGCTACTGGCACAGAAACCAGCATACCTAGGATACCACCTAAGGCTGATCCGATGGTGATGGCGAAGATAACCCATATACCAGGCAGACCAGTAGAACCACCAACAACATACGGATAGATGAGATTTCCCTCGAACTGTTGCAATATAACCACATAAGCAATAAACAAAAGTGCCAAAGTCACTGAATGAGTCATAATCAAAATGGTACCAATCGTCACACCAATGTAGGCTCCCACAACTGGAATCATAGCTGAGAATCCAATCAAGATAGAGATTGTCGCAGCATATGGGAAATCAAAGATACGCATTCCAATATAACATAGAGTCCCCAAAATACATGCCTCAAGAGACTGATAAACAAAGAAATTACGGAAACGATTATTGAGAATCCCAACGACATAATGGAACGTCTTACCAAAACGACCTAAATAAACCTCTACCAAGCGATTGACCTGATTACCAAGTTTTTCTTTGCCAGCCAAGACATAGCAAGAAAAGACGATACTGATAAAGAGGTTAATCAAGGTTGACGGTAAACTCGTTAATGACGTCAAGAAGCTTGTCAAACCATTCATAATCTGTTGAAGTAATTGAGCACTGTAAGTATTAATCAGCTCTCTAACCTGAGTCACACCACCAAAATCTTGAATGACTTTTTGCAAAGATTTATTTTTAAGCAACCAATTAATCAAGTTATTAATAGCCGATCTATCTTGACTAATCAGTGTATTGATACTATCAATCAAATCTGGAAGAACGGTAAAGACTACCCAGGTAAAGACTAAACCAATGGTCGCAAAGGCTAAAAGCAAAGAAATGGGGCGTTTGATTTTATGGGTAAAAGCAAAAGGAACAAGCTTGACTAGCCATTTTTCATAAAAAGACATCAAGATATTGACCACAAAAGCTATTCCTGCTCCTACCAAGAAGGGCTGGCTAGCAACAAAAATCGTGTTACAAATTGAAACAACTGTTTCCCAGTAAGTGTATATCAAAAAACAACTGAAAAAAAGGACAGCCAACCAAATAAATTGATTTTTTGTAAACTTCATAGATACTCCAAAATTTAAGATACCCTTTCATTATACACTAAGAAAGGGCATCTTACTATCTTTGACATGAGAAAGCTTCTAGAAATCCGAAAACTCTTGATCAGCTATTGGATCGATGAGTTTGATAAAGTGAAAGTCAGTCCCATCATAATCGAAAACTAAGATGGCACAATTACCTGGACAAGACTGAAACGCACGCTCTGGCTCCACAGCATGTAAAAAAGTCATCAAAGCCCCAGCATGACTAACAGCTAAGATGGATTGATCGGGATGTTTATTGACTATTTCCCTAGCACTTTTCACTACACGAGCAACAAATTGGTCCTGACTTTCCCCACCAAACTGAGCATAATGGTCACCAAAATGCCCTACAATAGTTGTCTTGGGGTGAAGATATTCAGGTTGACCCTCAAAAATACCAAAATTCATTTCCTTAAGGCCCTTTACCCTATGATAGTTAGTCTGTCCTGTCGCCAACTCCAAAGTATCAGATGCCCGCTCCGTTGTCGTGCAATAATATTGGTCAAAGGTCAGATGATGTTTTTGAAAATAAGCCCTAACCTGACGTGCCTGATCTCTCCCCTTTTCGGTCAAAGGGGAATCGCACCAACCTTGGATACGATTAAGTGTGTTAAAAAGTGTTTGCCCATGTCGCATCAAATAAAACCGTGTCATTCTTCGCCTCCGAAAATATACTCTTCCTCTACCGGATTATAAATCGAAACCAATGCAAATTGACCTTGATCATAAGTAAAATGTAAGATACAACAATTTTTTAGACCACGTAATTCTGGAGTCGGATCTAAAACACGTCTACAAAACTGTAAAATAGATGGACCATGACTAACCAGTAAGGACTTAGAATCTTCAGCCACACTCTCCATGATGGCTCTAACCGTCAACTCCATACGATCCCGAACCTGAGTAGTGCTCTCACCACCAAATTGAAGAAAGTAATCTCCAAACCCCTGACCATCTGGTAAAGGTTTCGGAAGCAGATACTCTGGCTGCCCCTCAAAGGCTCCAAAATCCTGTCCTTTAAGCCCTTTAAGCCTTTCATAGTCTGTTCTTCCAGTTACAATTTCTAGAGTATCACTAGCTCTCTCAGATGTTGAAGAAAAGAGATGGTCAAAAATTGGTTCTTGCTTAGCTAGATACTGACCTGCCTTCTTAGCTTGTTCGATTCCAACTTCTGTCAAAGGAGCATCACAGACCCCTTGAAGCCTATGCTGAACGTTAAAACGTGTTTGCCCATGTCTCATCAAATAAAATTCTTTCATATTATCACCTCTAAAGCAGAAATCGGATTCATAAACTGAAGAAGCCCTGTGTATCTTTAGGTATACTATTAAACACTAACATGGCATCTAATAAAAGACACTCCTTCAGAAAATGGCAAAGCCATGGTAGTGATTACACCCATGACTAATTCACCTCTATTATAGTCCTTTTAGAAAACGCTTTCCAGTATTATTGCAGAAAAATGTTCTTATTTTTTCAAATTTAGAAAGAATTAGATTGTTTTGTTAGCCTGAATTGTTTATAATAATAGTATGAAATTGAAAAATATTTTAAGAATAGTGCTTATTCTTCTAATCTTAACAGGTATCGTGGCTGGACTACTCTATGTCACTATTTACTTTAATCAACGTGATATAAAAAAGCTCTCCATGCCGTCTAATAAGGATGGATTGAGCTTCACCATCAAAAATAAGGAACTACTAGATCAATCAATCCTTCTTGAGACTGGTAGTATTAAAAATGTAGACATGCAAATCCTTTCTTTTAAAAAAGACGGAAAATACGTCCTCCAAAAAGGAAGAACTGAAGATAATAACCCTAAACTCACAGAGCAAAGTATTAAGTACGAAGCTAAGCGTCGTGAAGCCATTGCTCTGATTAACTCAGGATTTTGGTCTTATGAAGGTCTAGATCGTCCTTTCGCTCAAAAAGAAATCGAACTTGGCAAAACTGGCCTTCTTTATGGCGATGACCAAAACAATATCAGTGCAGGAACCTACCCAAATATAGATACAGCCAAAATGTTCACACATATGGGAAGCAACGGTTGGGATACCGGCGCCTTTGGTATACTCATTAAAGATAAAAAGGTTGACAAGTCATGGGAGAAAGGTGATCCTGACCAACCTAATGCACGCTCTATTTATGTAGAGACCTATGATGGCATTATACGTATTATTCAAACCTACGGCCACAAGTCTCTCAATAAAGGATTAAATCACGAAGACGTTTATCACCTTTTGAAAGATTTAGGTTACTCAAATATTCGTCTTGCCTTCTTACTCGACGGAGGTGGTACAACTCGTATGTATACGCGATCAGATAATGGTAAAGAAAAGGTTGCTGGTGCCTTTGTTGATGATAGAAGCTACATTGAGTATCTTTATCTTACAAAACGAGATAGTAACGCCACTGATCCAAATATCTGGCGAGATCCAGAGCTTGTAAAAGCTGGAAAATCTAAGTCAATCACTTATGACGACTATATCAAAGCTATCTACTCAAATGGGAAAGTTCCTGGAACCCAGTACCAGTTTGAGGTTTCTCAATAATGCAAAACTCCTCAATAAAATGAGGAGTTTTATCGGCTCTATAATTTCTGTAGTGGGTAAAACCACCATAGGAATTATGGAGCCGATTT
>OAWU01000502.1_pt1 | contig 24496 bp, 8 predicted proteins | sample 1477041 | NCBI WGS metagenome assembly OAWU01 (sample SAMEA2580266, study PRJEB22360) | human gut metagenome | biome: human gut; feature: human-associated habitat; material: faeces | place: Denmark | collected 2008/2010
TGAGGCCGATAGAACCGTCTTTACCATTGATCACAACGGAGGAACCATCTTTACCGTTTACGCCGATTTTACCATCAACACCGTCTTTACCATCTTTACCAATCTTAATATCGTTGGACAATGCATATGTATATGTTTGTTCACCAGTTGCATTATCGATATGTTGAGCAATTGTCAAGTTATCGCCTGCTGCATAGGAAACAGTCTTGCCGTTGCCTACAGCTGTAACTGCATGGTTACCAACTACATTGCCTTTCGCATCAGTAGAGAAGGAATAACCGTCTTTGATTTGATCAGCCAAACCGGAGAAGTCGATTTTCGCAATTGTACCAGCTTGGTTAGCGCCGTTGCCATCGTTGTATTTCAATGTTACAGATTTGCTTGCTGTATCGTAAGCGTAAGATGTAGTTGTTTCACCAGTACGATCAGATGTAGTAGGAGCAATGTGCAAGTCGTTAGCTTTGGAAATTGTCTTAACGTCGCCGATGTTAGCACCGTTTGTATCATCAGTGGAATTGTTGTTTACGATACCAGATTTAAGGTTCGTAATGTTGTTGCCACCCATGTTCACATTGCCGCCGTCGAATTTGAATTCGTTGCCGCCGATTGTGAAAGTAGCAGGACCACCGTTCTTAATTGTGTTGATGTTGTTCAAGTCTTTAGCCAAACCGATGTTGATTTCGCTGTTACCATCAGCACCTTGGGTGATACTTGTTTTGATGTTAGAGGAATCGTATTCAGAATCAGCTTTAGCACCTGTACCTTTTACAGTTACTTTGGAGCCAAGTTTATTTTTCTTTTCGCCACCGGAGTTAGCGTCGAAACGTAAACCGTCGTCCAATGTAGCTACTTCGTGTTTATTGTTGTCATGATCTTCGTAAACGATGCGAGTTACGCCATCAGCGCCTTTTTCGCCTTTCATAGTAAGACCATCTTTGCCGTCCTTACCATTTAAGCCGATGGAGCCATCTTTACCGTTGATCACAACAGAGGAACCATCTTTACCGTTTACGCCGATTTTACCGTCAACGCCGTCTTTGCCATCTTTACCAATCTTGATATCGTTAGCCAAGTCGAATTCAACCTTAGCACCATCGTTGTTGCTAGTTTGTTTTACAGTCAAGTTCTTACCTGCTGCCATTTCAACTGTTTTACCATCAGAGATAGTTTTCGGAGCTGTTTCAGAATCAGCAGTTGTGTTACCTGTGGATTTCACATTCCATACGGATTGTGCAGCACCAGGAGCCACGTGCAAGTCGTAAGTCACTTGGTTACCGTTTTCAGTTTTGTTAACGGTTACGGAATTATCGTTAGAAGTAACAACTGTACGAGCATCTTTCAATTGTTTAACGTTAACTGCATCAGTATCGTTTACGCCAGCTTTTACATTAGTAATGTTCAAGTTACCCGCATTGATACCAGTTTTAATGATGGATGGACCACCAGAGATAGTCAAGCCATTGTTGTTAACTACAGTATCGCCAATTGTTAAGGAACCAGATGGAGTCAAGTTCACTTCTTTGGACAATTGAACCTTCAACTTGCCATCTACGTTGTTCACGCCGATGTTATTGTCAGTCAATTTAGTGCTGTTTGCACCACCAACAATATCCATTGTTTGGTTCAATTTTTTAGCGATTACTTTGGATTTATCTGCGCCTTGTGCATCGTCGCCAGCATATTTCATGCCGTCATCCAATGTAGCCACTTCGTGTTTATCGTTGTTGTGGTCTTCGTATACGATACGAGTGATACCATTAGTACCATTTTTACCGTCTACGCCATCTTGACCTTTTTCGCCACGGATAGTAAGACCATCTTTACCGTCCTTACCATTGAGGCCGATAGAACCGTCTTTACCATTGATCACAACGGAGGAACCATCTTTACCATTTACGCCAATTTTACCATCGATGCCATCTTTACCGTCTTTGCCGACCTTGATGTCATTGGACAATGCGTATGTATAAGTGTGTTCACCAGTTGTAGCGTCGATATCTTGTTTTACAGTCAAGTTATCGCCTGCTGCATAGGAAACAGTTTTACCATTGCCAACAGCTGTTACAGCATGGTTACCAACTACATTGCCTTTAGCGTCAGTGGAGAAGGAATAACCGTCTTTGATTTGATCAGCCAAACCGGACAAGTCGATTTTTGCGATTGTACCAGCTTGGTTAGCGCCGTTGCCATCATTGTATTTCAATGTTACGGATTTGCTTGCTGTATCGTAAGCGTAAGATGTAGTTGTTTCACCAGTACGATTAGATGTAGTAGGAGCAATGTGCAAGTCGTTAGCTTTGGAAATATTCTTAACGTCGCCGATGTTAGCAGCATTTGTGTTATCTGTATCATTGTTATTTACAATGCCAGATTTAAGGTTAGTAATGTTGTTACCACCGATGCTTACGTTGCCGCCATTGAATGCAAAGTTATCGCCACCAATTGTGAAAGTAGCATTGCCACCGTTCTTAATTGTGTTGATGTTTTTCAAGTCTTTGTTCAATTGAACTTCTAAAGTATCTGTACCATCAGCTTTTACGTTGATGTTACCAGCTGCGCTCTTGAATGTAGCAGATGTATTTTTATCTACGCCTTCGCCTTGTACTTTTACTAAGCTGTTCAATTTTTGTTTGTTCACTGTATCAGTGTTGTTACCAGTGAAGTTCAAACCATCATCTAACGTAGCAACTTCATGTTTATCATGGTTGTTATCTTCATAAACGATGCGAGTGATGCCATCTTTACCGTTTAAGCCAGGTTGGCCTTTTTCGCCCTTCATAGTAAGACCGTCTTTGCCGTCCTTACCATTTAAGCCGATGGAGCCGTCTTTACCGTTGATCACAACGGAAGAACCATCTTTACCGTTTACACCGATTTTACCGTCAACGCCGTCTCTACCGTCTTTGCCGTCGTTACCAATCTTGATATCGTTAGCTAAGTCAAATTCAACCTTAGCACCGTCGTTGTTGCTAGTTTGTTTTACAGTCAAGTTCTTGCCTGCTGCCATTTCAACTGTTTTACCATCAGAGATAGTTTTTGCAGCTGTTTCAGAATCAGCAGTTGTGTTACCTGTGGATTTCACATTCCATACAGATTGTGCAGCACCAGGAGCCACGTGCAAGTCGTAAGTCACTTGGTTACCGTTTTCAGTTTTATTAATTGTTACGGAGTTATCGTTAGATGTAACAACTGTACGAGCATCTTTTAATTGTTTTACGTTAACTGCATCAGTGTCGTTTACGCCAGCTTTCACATTAGTAATGTTCAAGTTACCAGCGTTGATGCCAGTCTTAGTAACGGATGGGCCGCCTGTAATTGTTAAACCACCATTGTTGAGAATTGTGTCACCAATTTTCAAGGAACCATTTGGTGTTAAATCAACATCATTGGACAATGCATATGTGTAAGTATGTTCACCAGTTGCATTATCAATATTTTGAGCAACAGTTAAGTTTTTACCTGCTGCATAAGAAACAGTTTTACCATTTGCTACAGGTGTAACAGCGTGGTTACCAACTACATTACCTTTAGCGTCAGTAGAGAAGGAATAACCGTCTTTGATTTGATCAGCCAAACCGGATAAGTCAATTTTCGCCACTGTACCAGATTGGTTAGCACCGTTACCATCGTTATATTTCAATGTTACAGATTTGCTTGCTGCATCGTAAGCGTAAGATGTAGTAGTTTCACCTTGACGGTCAGAAGATGTTGGAGCAATGTGCAAGTCGTTAGCTTTAGAAATACGTTTTACGTCGCCAATATTAGCTGCGTTATTGATAACATCACCACCAGATTTAAGGTTAGTAATGTTTTGGTCACCCATGTTGATAGGGCCATTTGTGATGTTAATGGAGTTAGGACCAAATTCCATTTTTGGACCATTTATAGTATTAGAAATGGAATTGATGTTAACTAAATCTTTATTTACATCATATTTAACAACGCCTTCAGCATCTACAGAAGCTGTTGTGTTTCTGCCGTTTGTGAAATTCAAACCTTTATCCAATGTAACTGTTTGAGCATTTTGGCCATTCGCTTTGTATGTCAAAGGAATTTGAGTAGCTGCTTTGTTACCATCGAATGTTACTGTGTAAGTTGTGTTATGGTTTGTTTCATCTTGAACAGGTGTAACAGTGATAGGGTTGTTAGTTGTGTTTGTAGTATTTACAGTTACCGCTTCACGAGCTGCGTCTTTTACGTCGTTACGGGATACGTTTACTTCGTAAGTTGCACCAGCGTCGCCATATTGGTCACCTGCTTGAGGAGTAACCTTAGCAATGTTTTTATCTGTAGAACTACTGGAATCAGCTTTTGCTTTCACCTTTTCAGTAGAAGCAGCTGTAGGTGTTACATTATCAACGTCTACTGTGTAGATTGTTTTCTTACCACCGTCAACAGTATTTTCTGTTACAGAAGTAACCTTCGCAGCATTTTTACCACGAACCTCTACAGTATTGTTCAATTTACCTTTAGCTTCATCGGACAAGTCAACAGCTACGTTGCTGCCAGATGCAGTTGTTTTGATGTATTGGCCATTGTTAGCACCAATTACGCCAAAGCTCAAGCCACCAGCTTGGTTCAATTTTTGAAGATCAGTAGCGCCTGTGTTACCAGTCAAGCCAACTGTGTTATTGAAACCGTTATTAACGATGCTTAATTGTTCTTCAGTAGCGGCGCGACCTTTTTTAGCGAAGTCAGGAGCATCCAACGTTACGTTAGTTAAACCAGTGATGTCACCAACTTTAGCATTCAAGTTAATGTTATGATCACCTGCTACGTTAACAGTTTGGTTACCACCGAATACAACCTTGCCATCGCCAGCTTTGTTTGTGATGGATGTAATGTCGTTTAAATCACCTTCAACGTCTACTTTGAAAGTTTTAACGCCATTGATTTCACGGTTGCTCACCTTTGTATTCTTACCATTTTCCATATCGATGGATTTTTTAGCAAGATTTTGGATGACTGTTTCGCCACCCTTGTTGATATTGGAAAGATCTTGTTTAGCAATACCTGTGATAACAGCTGTTTCGTTAGGAACGTCATTATTATTGCCATCAAGGTAAGTCATTGTTACTTTGCCGTTGTTATCAACTGCGTATTCACCAGGTTTGATGTGACGTTCATCAGCACGAACCTTTTTCAATTGGCTTACGTTAACTGCATCATTATCATTTACGCCAGCTTTCACATTAGTAATGCTCAAACCACCAGCGTTGATACCAGTTTTAGTAATGGAAGGACCACCGTTGATAGTCAAACCATTGTCGGTGATGTTAGTGTCGCCGATTTTGATAGACCCATCTGGAGTCAAATCGATGTCTTTATTCAATGCAAATTCAACAGCTGCATTACCATTTTTATTAGTTTGTTTAATGGTCATGTTTTTGCCGGCTTGCATTTCCACAGTTTTGCCGTCACGGATTTCTTGAACACCAGCAGAACCTTGTGCAACCTTACCTTCTGTAGCAGAAGATTTCACGTTGAAGGAGCTCATATCGCCAGTTTTCAAACCGCTCAAGTCGATAACTGCTTTAGGGCCGTTAACAGTGTTGCCATTACCATCTTGGTATGTTAATGTAACCTTTTTGTTAGCATCTACAGTGTATTCAGCCACATTGTTATTAGTGCCTGCTGTAGGAGCTACATGCAAGTCATTAGCTTTGGAAATACGAATTACGTCGCCGATGTTAGCAGCGTTATTGATTACATTGCCACCAGATTTAAGGTTAGTGATATTATTATCACCAAGATCCAAGTTACCACCAGTGATGCTGATGTTGTTTGGACCAAAGTTCATTGTTGTACCACCATTGTTAGTGATGGATGTAATTTCTTTTAAATCCTTGTCCAAGGAATATGTATATGTTTGTTCGCCTGCAGATTGGTTAATTTCTTGTTTTACTGTTAAGTTTTTACCAGCTGCATAGGTAACAGTTTGACCGCTTTCAACCTTAGTTGCTGTAGCAGTACCATCTAATTTACCACCGTTAGCCTTAGCATTTGTTAAGAAATCGTATTTTGCAGCAGCGTCTGCAGCGTTGATTGTGTATGTAGTACGACCATCAACTGTTTTTTCATCAACAGTAACGTTTTTACCAGCTTTCACCATGCCTTTGTCATCAAATGTCAAAGTCAATCTGGAGTCTTTTGTATTTTCATCAGCAACAGCTGCGGATACACGGCCTTCGCCACGAACATTCAATTTACCGCCGTCAGCCAAGAAGTCGCTGGAACCAGTATTACCAGTCAATGCAACGCCAACGTTTTTCAATTGAGCTACGTTAACAGCATCTGTATCAGCAGTACCAGCAGCAAGGCCTGTCAATTGACGAGTCAATGTACTACCATTACCGATGGATACAGCAGCAGTAGTAGCTGTGCGAACATTATTAGCTAAGTTTGTGTAATGACGTGTATGGTCATCGGAAGGATTGTAACCTTTAACGCCTTTATCTGTTGTTGTAACAGAGCTAGAGCCTAGTGCTACACCATTGGCAATGTTAGCTTCTGCTGCATTACCTAATGCAGTAGCAGCTTCTGCATTCGCTTTAGTTGTACGACCTAATGCGACGCCATATTTACCACCTGCACGAGAACCAGCACCTTCAGCGATGGCAGCTTCCCCAGTAGCTTGAGATTGCATACCGATTGCAATGGAGTTTACACCAGATGCAATTACTTTAGGAGAACCTTTACCACTTTGACCGATAGCAATAGAATTGTCACCAGAAGCCTCTGCACGAGCACCAACTACAGTAGAGCCAGAACCAGATGCAGTTGTTTCACGACCGATAGCAATCGTATCTAGGTGAGTTGCAACGTTGTCACGACCGATAGCGATTTGAGAGTTTTCATCTCTAGTATTCGCAGCATTTCGACCATCATTAGAAGAATCAGTCAAGTTGTTTTTACCAATGGAGATACCACCCATTGTTTTTGCATTATTAAATTGACCCAAAGTTACAGTGTCTGCTACATGGGATGTATTTTCAGAACCAATAGCAACGGAGTTTTGACCATTTGCATTATTGTTGTAACCAGCAGCAAAGGAACCTGCACCAGTAGCATTAGTATATACACCCATAGCGGATGCACTTGTACCAGTTGCACTGGAGTAATTACCTACTACAGTAGAATATTCACCTGCAGGTTTTGGTGTTGTTTGCCAAGAGCCTTTGGTGTAATTAACATTATTGTAGGTACCAATAGCAATAGCAGCCTTAGCATCGGCATTATTTACATTACCAAGAGCAACAGAAGCTTTACCAGAAGCAGTATTACCAGCACCAACGGCTGTTGCCGCACCACCTGTAGCTTTATTTTCATTACCTACAGCTGTAGAAGCGTTATTTGTGGATGTATTTTTAGCACCAATTGCTACTTTACCATCATGGCCAGCTACGTTATCAGTAGTATTTTGATAGCCTACAACGATAGAGTTTTGACCAACATTATAGTTTTGACCATTGCTCTTTGGACTTGTTTCTGCCCAGATATTAACATGGCTATTGCCAGTATCTACTCCAGCCATTGCTTGTTGAGGAGCAATGCCGCCCATAGCGCCAGCTACAGCTAAACCCCCAGCCAATACGCTAGCTAGGACTTTCTTTTTGCCGTTATTATTTTTCGCAGTTTCAGGTACTACAACGTAGCAGCCTTTAGATTTGCTATAAACGACTTTAAAGACCTTATTCATAAAACCTTTGAACCCCTTTCTCATAAGTACATGAAAAATGTAACTTTTACACTTTAGTTCACTTCATGAAGAGTGGTTTTTCTCTCATTCACACACACTTCATATAGGATAACTTAATAATATCAATTTATTAATTAATTGTAAATACTTTTACGCCTATTTATTTAATGAAATTTTATATTTCAGATGAAAATAAACTGAAATTTATATGTATGTGTAAAAACAATCACATTTATCAAAAAGTACACTATAACTATGTTTATAGCGTACTAAGCGACATTTTCTTCATATACTTTTCATATAAGTCATAGTTCTTTTTAGTTTATAAATATGTTAAATAATATGAAATCAGACAAAATAAGGTATTTAACCAACGCCACTATTCTATAAATTTCATAAATCGAAATTACACGATAAATCAGTAAAATACTGTATTTATAAGACATTCATCAATCCAATACATTAAATTGTATAATGCTAAATTTTATGGTTTGTTAATATATATCTATTAATATATGCTAGTATTCCAAATAAAACTACACACAAAATGAACCTATGGATCTACTATAAACCATATTTTATGCACCAAAAAACGCCCACACTATGGGACGGTACTTTCAAAATTGCGTTCAATTCAAAAGTCCGTTCTCACAGTGTGAGCGTTTTTATTATGGCCCCTATAGAAGAAAGGGGGGTGGGATTAGAGAGTCTATAAGGGCCATATGGATTTATAATTTAGTGTTCAGCCAGATTATTTGCCTATAGCATCACGTAAGTTTACTTTACGGGATTGAGGTTGATCTACAGGCGGATTAGCCATTGCTGCGCGAAGGTCTACTTCGTGGTCATCACCAGCTTGAGGTTCTTCGCTAGCTTTGTTTTTCACCGTTTGTTTTGCGGCGTACCAAATTGTTTCATTCATGTAGTGACGAAGTTCGTCATTGTTTACATGTTCTTGATCATGAGCCATGATGTCCAAAATGGAGTCTTCCAACGCTTGTGCTTCTTCGTCAGTCATAGGACCACCGATTTTCTTTTGCTCTTGGATAACTGCATTGATTTGGTCTACCATGCCACGAAGTACATTGTACCCATAGCTATTGGTGAAACCATCTTGCTCATTGTATTTTGGCATATCAAAGTATTCGTATTCATTTTTGTTGCGATTTTCACCATTCCAGTTCATGAACACTTCTTGACCATGCACACGACCGATGGAATGTGTGCGGAAATAGTCAGCATAGTTATGTTTGTCATAAGAATGCAACCAAACCTTTTCAGATTTCGTCAATTGTTTATGATCATCGTATTTAACCTTAGCTTTTGCAATGTTGATTTCTGCATTTTGCCAAGCTTTCACATAATCATGAACAGCTGCCACCGTTTGTGGGCTCGCTACAGGAACGAGTACAACAGAGCCGAGTTGTGGCGTCATTACAGGGTTTTTAACAATTAAAACATCATCATATGTAGGTGCGCTGGCTGCGTGACCAGTAAGGGATGCAGCGCTCATTAATACTGCTGCTGTGAAAGCAAGCATTGTAGATTTTTTCATATCTATTCCTCTTTTCTTAGTCGAACCAAAAGGGACGAGAGGGTTCTCGGTATCGAGTTCCCTCTTCCCGTTATCTGTGAAAGTTTAATCTATCAAATTATAAACCTAATTTTGCCATCATTGCAGCAATTTGAGCTTTCATTTGTTCATTTTCTGCTTTCAAATCAGATACTTCACCTTTTAATCCGGCATTTTGAGCTTTCATAGCTGCCATTTCTTGTTGCATTGCATACGCGGAACTGATAGGGCCTTTGCGGTAACGATCTGCTACAGCAGCTTCGCTATCACGGTTACCAACTTTCCAAGTTACACCAGCGTTCGCCATCATGTGGCTAGAACCACCAGCCCAGGATACACCACCATGGATTAATGTAGATTCATTTTTGTAATGAGCTACGCCAAGAGCCACTGCAGAGTTACCACGGTAGTTACCATAACCAGCCATGATTTGAGTTGGTTCTAATGGATCGTATTGGATAGGTTTCAATGCTGAGAGAGCTGCGCCTTGAGCACCTACACGACCGATTTCTTCGCCGAGCATATCTACACGAGGGTCAGCTGCAGGAGCACCTGGAGTACCTGTTACTGCCAAGTCGTAAACTGGAGCACCATCAGCATCTGTAGTTTTATGAATTACAACAGAGTGGTTGTTAGATGTTACCTTAGTCAATTGACCTACAGTTGCAGCATCATCTTTAGCTGTACCAGTAGCAAGCTTAGTAATTTTATTACCATCCATGTTAAGATCCCCATTTGTTACATTGATGGAGTTACCACCAAATGTCATTTTAGGACCAGTAGATATATTAGAGATGGAGTTAATACCAGTCAAGTTGCTATTCAAGGAGTAAACAACAGAGTTGTCTAAATCATTGCCTGTACGTGCCTTACGTTCAACGATTAGGTTATCACCAGCTACAAATTCTGTACCTTTTGTAACTTTTACAGGAGTCGTAGCACCAACTACTTTACCAGAACCAGTTTTATCAACTGCCACATTTACACGTGTGGAGTCAAGTGTTGTAATACCTGTGATTTTTGCTTTCAATGGGTTACCAGCTGCGTCTGTTACTTGTTTACCAGCACCATCAACATAAGTCAATTCAACAGTACCATTGTTATCTACTGTGTATGTACCATCTTGGATACGAGTATCTTTAGCAAGACGTTTGATATCGCCGATGTTAGCAGCATTTGTATCAACATTACCACCAGATGCAACATTAGTGATTTGGTTACCACCATTGTTAAGACCATCTTTAGTTAAGGATACAGTCTTAGTTGGGTCAGTTGGGTTATTGATAGTCATGCCATTACCGCCAACTGTAGTGTTACCGTTTTTGAAACCATCATTGTTGATAGTAGTATCGCCAGTTTTTAAGGAACCAGTAGTACCAAGGTCAACATCTTTGTTCAATGCATAGTTAACAGTTGTATTGCCATTACCATCATTAGTTTGAGTAACAACCAAGTTTTTGCCAGCTTGCATATCTACAGTTTTACCATTTTTGATGTTTTCTGTTGTATCACCAGCATGAGTACCACCTGTGCTAGCAGATGATTTCACATTGAAGCCATCCATAGAGCCAAAGCCAGTTGCACTGATTGTCATTTTGCCATTAGCTGCATCAGGAGTAATTGTGATATGATCACCAGCTACAAGATTTACCTTGCCAGATTTAGCAGGAACATCAGTACCATTAGCTTGGATGGTCCACAATTGATCTGTAGTAGCTACAGTCTTAGTATTGCCACCTTTTGTAGTGAATTCGATGTTATCACCATTGCTCTTAATAGTGTTATCACCAAGTTGAATGCTGTTTAAACCTTTGAGGTTTTTATTCAAACGAATGGTTAATGTATCAGTACCATCAGCAGTAACTGCGATATTACCAGATGCAGATTGGAATGCAGCTTCATCAGCAGCAGTTACACCTTCACCTTGTACTTTTACTAAAGAACCAAGTTTTTGTTTGTTTTCTGTACCAGTATTGTTACCAGTAAATTTCAAGCCATCGTCCATAGTAGCAACTTCACGTTTAATTGTGTTGCCATCAGTATCTTTCAATGGATTACCATTAGCATCTTTTGGTACGTATACGATACGTTCAGATTGATTATTATTGTTAGCTTCTGGTTTAACAAGTGTTTGTGTACCGTGATCTGTAGAAATATCTAGGCTTGCACCATCAGCACCTGGTGTACCAGGAGTACCTTTAGGGCCTTGTAAACCGATGTGGCCTACGCCATCTTTACCAGAGATAGATACAGCATCTTTACCATCTTTACCAGCAATGCCTACTTTACCGTCATTACCATCAACACCATTAGCACCCTTAGGTCCAACAATGCTTACACCAGCTTGACCTGTAGCACCATCATTACCATTAACAACAACTTTATCTAGATTTTCTAGATTTTTATCCAAGGAGAATGCAACGGATGCATTACCAGCACCATCGTTAACTTGGTTAACCGTTAAGTTTTTACCAGCTTTCATAGTTACTGTTTTACCATCTGCAATGTTTTGAGTACCTGCAGAACCAGCAGCCACAGCACCTTCAGTAGCGGATACTTTATCAGAAGCAATATTCCAAGAGGATGCACCTGTACCACCAGTACTCAAGTTGGAGAGGTCGATAACTGCTTTAGTATCAGTTACTGCATTGCCATTACCATCATTGTATGTCAATGTAACAGTTTTACTAGCTGCATCATATTTGTATACATTTGCAGTACCCGCAGCATTAGCTGTACCACCTTTATTTTCAGTAGAGCCAGCTGCCACAGTTGTAGGTGCAATATGACGTTCATTTGCTTTCAACGCATCAGCAGTAGATTTCAAATCAGATACGTTAACAGCTGCATTTGGAGTTGCAGTGTTAGCATTGTCTAATTTTGTTAAGAAATCGCCACCAGTTTGAGTCTTAATAGCAGAACCAACGTTATTTACGATCATGTTGCCACCAGTTGTAGCACCAGTGCCATCTTCGAAGGATGCAATTACAGAACCAGTATATGCATTACCGTTTTCATCTTTGAAAGTACCATCTGGTTGTTTAACCAATTTAGTACCATCTGGTTTTGTATAAACAGCAGGCGTAGAAGCGTTTACTGTATAAGTAGTATGACCATCTGTCGTACTAGTTTCAGATGTAACAACTACATTCTTACCAGCTTTTACTTCTGTTTTAGCTGCTTTCAATTGTTTGTAGTTGACAGCATCACTATCATCTGTACCAGGAGCTACGTTCACAATCTTATTGTTAGTTGTGCCATCACCCATGGACAAGTTACCACCAGAGATTGTTACTGCAGGAGTCGTTGTACTAGGAGTATCATTCAATGTAATGGAAGAGTTACCATTGGAAATTTTATTGATACCAGCTAAGTTTTTGTTCAACTTAACAGTTAATGTATCTGTACCATCAGCTACCACTGCGATATTACCCGCTGCGGATGTAAATGCATTAGCTTGTGCTTCTGTAACGCCTTCACCTTTTACTTTTACCAAGGAACCTAACTTATGTTTATTTTCAGTAGATTCATTGTTACCAGTGAATTTCAAACCATCATCCATCGTTGCAACTTCACGTTTAATTGTGTTGCCAGCATCATCTTTTAATGGATTGCCATCTTTATCTTTTGGTACGTATACGATACGTTCAGATTTACCACCATTATTAGCTTCTGGTTTGTTAAGTGTTTGTGTACCATGATCTGTTGTAATATCTACACCACGACCATCTGCACCTGCAGGACCTTGAGGACCTGTCAAACCAATTGTACCAATGCCATCTTTACCAGAAATAGACACTGCATCTTTACCATCTTTACCAGCGATACCAACTTTACCGTCGATACCATTTGTACCAGGCATACCAGTAGCACCAGTTGCACCTTGTGGTCCAATGATTGTTACACCATCTTTACCATTCGTACCATTTTCACCATTAACAACGACTTTATCTAAATTAGTTAAGTCTTTGTTTAGGCTATACGTATATGTATGTGTTTTAGCAGTTGCATTAATATCTTGTTTTACAGTCAAGTTTTTACCGGCTGCATAGTTGATTGTGCCACCATTTTCAACAGTTGTTGCAACAGCTGGAGTTGTAGCATCATTAGCTACAGTACCACCATTTGCAGTTGCATTCGCTTTGAAAGTATAACCGCTTGTAATTTGGTTAGCTAAATCGGACAAATCAATCTTAGCTTCTGTACCAGTTACGCCAGCACCTGTACCATCATTGTATTTCAATGTTACAGATTTAGTAGCAGCATCATATTTATAGCTTTCAGCTGTACCAGCAGTATTTTTGTTTACAGTTTCGCCTGTACGACCAGATGTAGTTGGACGAATATGCAATTCGTTAGATTTCAACGCATCGGCAGTATTTTTCAAATCAGATACGTTAACAGCTGCATTTGGAGTTGCGGTGTTAGCTAAATCTAATTTAGTAAGGTAGTTATCACCAGTATTACCAAGGCCTTTAATAGCAGAACCAACGTTGTTAACGATCATATTGCCACCAGTTGTAGCACCAGTGCCATCTTCGAAGGATGCAATTACAGAACCAGTATATGCATTACCGTTTTCATCTTTGAAAGTACCATCTGGTTGTTTAACCAATTTAGTACCATCTGGTTTTGTATAAACAGCAGGCGTAGAAGCGTTTACTGTATAAGTAGTATGACCATCTGTCGTACTAGTTTCAGATGTAACAACTACATTCTTACCAGCTTTTACTTCTGTTTTAGCTGCTTTCAATTGTTTGTAGTTGACAGCATCACTATCATCTGTACCAGGAGCTACATTCACAATCTTATTGTTATGTGTGCCATCACCCATGGACAAGTTACCACCAGAGATTGTTACTGCAGGTGTATTAGTAGCACCACCAGGAGCATCATTCAATGTGATTGTGGTATTACCATTTTTAACAGTATTAATGCCATTAAGGTTTTTAGACAATTGAACAAGTAATTTACCATTACCATCGTTGTTTACACCGATGTTATTCGTAGTTAAATCAGCTTTAGTAGCACCACCAATAATATCTACAACATTATTCAGATGTTTTTTAATAACATTAGCATTTGTAGCTTGATTTGCTTGACCATCATCACCAGCGAATTTCATGCCGTCATCATGTGTAGCCACTTCATGTTCTACATTATTTTTATCTGTGTAAACGATACGAGTCAAATTAGTACCAGGAGCACCATCGACACCAGGTACACCATCTTTTACATTTAATGTTGCGCTAGCACCAGGAGCACCTGTAGCGCCGCGAGGACCTGTTAAGCCGATAGAACCATCTTTACCATTGATAACTACGGATGCACCATCTTTACCATTTACGCCAATTTTGCCGTCAACACCATTAGCACCATCTTTACCAACTGTGATTTCATCGGATAGAGCAAATTCAACTTTTGCACCATTTGTATCGCTAGTTTGTTTAACAGTTAAGTTTTTACCAGCGATCATTTCTACAGAATTTGTATTAGCAATAGTTTTAGCGTTTGTTTCATGGCCTGTTGCCGTTGCACCACCATTAGCAGTATCTGCAGAGGATTTAATATCCCAAGTAGAAGTTGTGCCAGCAGCTGGAGCCACTTTCAAGTCGAATGTTGTTACACCATTAGTTGTTGTAGAACTTACTGTTACTGACTTGTCAGTAGATTTTACATCATATGACTTATTTAACTTCGCTTTTGCATCATCAGTTAAATCTACTTTGATATCAGAGCCACTAGCAGTTGTGCTGATATATTGGTTTGCACCACTTGCACCAGAACCATCACCTTTAATGTTGAACTTAATACCACCATTATTGTCTAAAGCAAGTTTAGTAGTTTCTGTACTACCATCAGCACCTAGATTGATTTTATTGTTGAATTTATCATTCACAATTTTCAATTGTTCTTCAGTTGCTGCACGACCTTTAGTTGCAAAGTCACTACCAGCAGTTGTAGGGATAGTCGTATTAGTTAAACCTGTGATATCACCTGTTTTACCGTTTAGGCTGATATTATGATCACCAGATACGGTTACTGTTTGGTTAGGGCTGAAAGTAATTTTGCCAGCATTATTACCAGACGCATCTGCTTTATTAGTGATAGATGTAATTTCTGTCAAATCACCTTCTACATTCACTTTATATGGATCAGCAGCTGTACCAGAACCAGATTTTTTCGTATTTTTACCATCAGCTAGTACAGTTTTCGCGTCTTTTAATTGTTTTACGTTAACTGCATCAGTATCATCTGTACCAGGAGCTACATTCACAATCTTATTGTTAGTTGTACCATCGCCCAAGGACAAGTTGCCACCAGTGATTGTTACAGCAGGAGTAGTTGTACTAGGAGTATCATTCAATGTAATTGTTGTATTACCATTTTTGATAGTATTGATACCTTTAAGGTTTTTAGACAATTGAACGAGTAATTTACCATTACCATCGTTGTTTACACCGATGTTATCAGTAGTCAAGTCCGCTTTAGTAGCACCACCGATAATATCTAATGTTTCGTTAAGTTTCTTAGCGATAACTTTAGTTTTATCAGTACCTTGTGCATCATCACCAGCATATTTCATACCATCATTAAGTGTAGCAACCTCTTGTTTACCACCCTTATCTTCGTAAACGATACGAGTCATGCCATCTTTACCGTTATGGCCATTTACGCCATCATGACCGTCAGTGCCGTCAACACCTTTAGCACCTTTTTCTACATGAATGTCTACACGGTTAGTACCATCAAGGCCATCTACACCGTCTTTACCATCGATACCAATCTTACCATCTTTACCGTCTTTACCAACGTGAACGGATTCTACATCAAGATCTTTATTCAATGCATAGTTAATAGTTGTATTACCATTAGTATCATTAGTTTGTTTTACAGTCATGTTTTTACCAGCTTGGAAATCAACGGATTTACCGTTTTTGATTTCTTGGCTAGTATCACCTGCATGAGTACCCACTGTAGTGGATTCTGCAGAGGAAGTTACCTTGAAGGAACTCATGTCACCGCCAGTAGGCAAGTTAGACAAGTCGATAACTGCTTTAGTACCAGTCTTATTAGCGCCAGTACCGTCATTGTATTCCAATACAACTTGTTTTGTAGTTGCATCATACTTGTAAGCATTAGCTACTGCACCAGCTGCTGTGTTACTAGTAGCAGCACCAGCAATATGCTCACCAGTACGGTTAGATTCTGTTGGAGCAATGTGAAGTTCATTAGCTTTCAACGTATCATGAACAGATTTCAATTGGTCTTCTGTTGCTGCTTGGCCAGATGTAAAGTTTGTTGGATCAAATGTTAAGTTTTGTAAACCACCAATCTTACCTGTGCTTGCATTTAGAGTAATACTATGATCACCATCTACAGTTACAGTTTTATTTGGACCAAAGGAAATTTTACCGTTGTTTGTACCACCATTTGTAATGGAAGAAATACCTGTTAAATCACCTTCAACATTCACTTTATATGGATCAGCAGCTGTACCAGTACCAGATTTTTTCGTATTTTTACCATCAGCTAGTACAGTTTTAGCGTCTTTCAATTGTTTTACGTTAACTGCATCAGTATCAGCTGTACCTTCAGCTACATTAACGATTTTATTACCGCCATTATCTAATCCAGTATTCGTCAACTTAACATCTGTAGTAGTAGCTGTTGTACCCGCTGCAGGTGTAGGAGCCTTAATTGTAATACCATCATTATTTACTTTAGTATCACCAACAGTTAAGGAACCAGCATTAGTAAGATCGACATCTTTATTCAAAGAATAAGTGTATGTATGTTCACCAGTCAAATCTTGTTTAACTGTTAAGTTTTTACCAGCCGCAAAATTTACTTGATCACCAGGTTTTACAACAGTCGCTGTAGAATTACCAACAAGTGTACCACCATTTGCTTTAGCATTTGCTTTCCAACCAGAGTTATTGATTGTATCTACTACAGTTTTAACAGTAGCAATACCATCTTTACCAGCTGCACCAGCTTGTCCTGGAACACCAGGTTTACCATCAGTTACTGTTGGAGCTGTACCAAGAGTAACATCAAATGTTACTTTACCATCAGCACCAACGCTAGCAGTTGTATAATCACCACCTGTGAAATTCAAACCTTTATCAAGTTTAACGGTTTGATCAGCAGTTGTAGTAGTACCATTAGTTGCTTTATAAGTTAATGGAATTTGTTTTGCAGCTTTATTGCCATCGAATGTAACTTCATATGTTGTATTGTGGTTAGTATTATCTGGTTTCGCTGTTACAGAGATAGGGTTATTTGTATCTGCTGTATAAGTACCACCAGTTGTTGTACCACCGTTATTTACTGTTACAGCTTCACGAGCTGCATCTTTAACTGCATTACGGGATACGGATACTTCATAAGTCGCATTAGCAGCACCAAATGTATCACCAGATTTTGGTCCTACCTCTGCAATATTTTTATCACCAGTAGCATCGGCTGCTTTTTGTACTTTTTCAGTAGAAGTAGTACCACCTGTTGCCAAACCAGACAAGTCGATAACAGCTGTTTTACCAGTTACAGTTTTATTATCACCATTTTCGTATGTTAATGTAACTTTTTTATTACTATCTGGTGTATATGTACCAGGGGTAATATGTATTTCAGTATCTTTCAACTGTTTTACATTAACAGCATCTTTATCATCTGTACCAGTCGCAAGATTTGTAATCTTATTATTCCCCATATCTAAGGAACCACCAGTGATATTGATGGAGTTACCACCAAATGTCATTTTTGGTCCAGTTGCAGTATTAGCAATAGATGTAATACCTGTTAAAACTGGATTTAAGGAGTATTTATATTCTTGATCACCAGTAGTATTATTAATAGTTTGTTTTACTTTTAAATTATCGCCTGCACTATAAGTAACTTGTGTACCAGGTTTAACATTGCCTACAGTTGGAGTACCATCTGTGTTACCACCAGCAGTCGCTTTCCAGTAGGATTTATTAATAGCATCAGCTACATTGTCAGTTGTTGCAATACCATTTGTAGTAGGTTTTACAGCTTTACCATCTGTATTATCAATAGTACCGCCCACTTTAGCTGTGATTTTAACAGCCCCTTTATCAGCACCAGCTGCTACAACAGATGTTGAAATAAGGTTATTATCGCCTTTTACTGTCAATGTACCATCTTTTAACAATACATCGCTATTACCAGTATCAGCTGCATATTTCAAGTTAACGTTTTTCAATTGGGCTACGTTAACTGCATCAGTATCTGCAGTACCTGCAGCAAGACCTGTCAATTGGCGAGTTTTTGTGACACCTTCACCAATGGAAACTGCTGCTAGAGTGGATGTACCAACTGCACCAGCTTGAGTGCTATATTTGTTAGAACGGCTGTCTGCTGGGTTGTAACCAGTTACACCAGCGGCAACAGTTGTTTTGGATTCAGAGCCAAGAGCAACGCCACCTTCGATATTCGCAGTTGCATGATGACCTAATGCAATCGCATTATCTGCAGAAGCTGTTGTTGTTTTACCTGCACCATCCTCAATTCCTGGTCGATATGTACTACCATATTCATCACCACCGATAGCGATAGATTGTTTTCCAGTTGCCTCCGCACCATAACCTAATGCAACAGTGCCGAATTCGGAGGCTTTGGATTTACGACCTATTGCAACAGAACTTTGCCCACTAGCTGCAGATTGATTACCAAATGCAAGTGCAGCATATTGTATAGCCGAAGAAACTTGACCAATAGCAACTGTACCAGATGCAGATGCAGTAGCTTGGTTACCCATTGCATAGGAATTATTACCAGTTGCATTAGCCAACGAACCGATTGCAACGGCACCATTTGCAGTAGCATTCGAAGAGTTACCAATAGCAATTAAATCTTTATCTGTATTAGATTGACCCACGGCCTTAACATTAAGACCAATAGCAATACCTACAGATGAAGCATCTGTACTCGCTTGAGCAACTGATTTAGAGCCGATAGCAATATTATGTCCACTTAAAGCTTGAACTTCAGAACCAATAGCAACGGAGTCATCATGTTGAGCAATTGCTTGATTACCGATAGCAACGTTACGATTACCACGAGCCTCAGATTGATAACCAATAGCCGTAGCTTGACCAGCACCTGTCGCACCAGTTCCAGCATCAACGAAAGCATTACCAGAAGTACGATCAACACCAACTAAAGAGCTATAACCAATGGCAATACTTCCTGTACCAGCAACTTTGTTTTCACGACCATAAGCACTTGCATATTGAGAATTTGTAAGAATTTTATTACCAGAACCTGTAGCTACAGCCTGTTGCGAATCCACATCATTATTAACACCAAGTGCTATTGCAACATCTTTTTTCGCCTTATTTAAATAACCAAATGCAATTGAACTACTACCTGTTGCTGATGCTTGTCTACCAATTGCAATGGCTGCACCTTGTGTAGCTTCAGCACCAGAACCAATCGCAATAGAACGATCACCGGATGCAGTATTAGCATTACCTAATGCTACAGAAGCTTCCCCAGATGCAGTATTGCCTACACCAATCGCACTTGTAGACTTATTACTTGCAGTATTTTGATTACCAACAGCTAATGAAGATTCACGGTTTGCTGTATTATTAGCACCATAAATTATTTTCCCACTTTCATTGTTAGGGCCACCTGTGGAATCATTTTGATAACCAACAACTACTGAATTTTTAGAAACTGCATTCGCATAATTACTGCCAGCTAAATTATCAGGAGCAATATTGACTGCACTATTACCATAATTGCCTCCCGCTTGTACCGGTGTACCAGCAGCCCCTGCACCAACCATAGCCAAGCCAGCCAATACGCTAGCTAACACTTTTTTCTTACCACCATTGTTTTTCGCTACTTCAGATACTACAACGTAGCATTCTTTTGTTTTGCTCCAAACAACTTTAAAGATCTTATTCATATTTCTATGAACCCCTTTCTTTTTCTCTTTCTTTAAGACACTTATAATCCTTAATTAATCCCTATTCAATAGAAATAAAAATCATTGTGTGAAGAACATTTTCTCATGTTTCACTTTTCATTCATCTTACTTCATGTACATACTATAACAAATATTTTTTATTTTGTAAAACATTTTCTCTCATTTTTTTCTCATAAACTTGGAAAAATGTTTATTTTTTTAATTTTTGTTAAGAAATGGTGTATTTTTTACACATTTTCGTACGATTTTTTTCAATTTCAGTAAACATATATTAATCATTTTCGATTTATTTACTTACATAAATATTAACAATCATGATTTCTTCATAAATATGATGTTAATATGTTTATGTACTACAAGTTTTTTCGATATATTGTAAAATGCTATTAAACCATGTTAAATAAGGATATAAAAACCATTACCTATCAAGAAAAACAAGCATTTAAATTAGCAAAACTTATCAAATATACCTTACAAAGCATGAATGAGGTATTCATGAATATAATTGTGATAGTAGAGATATAATAGTTAAATTTAAAATTTCTCTATTTATAGTCATATATATCTATAAAATGCCATTTCTATGATCCATTAAATTTGCTATATATAGTTATATATATAGGGATATAAACTTTCACTATAAAGCAATACAGTATGATATACTAATCTACAGTAATACATGAGGGAGTGTAGAACAAAGGGGTTAATTATGAAAAAAGAAACTAAAAAAAATAAGGCCGCATCAGCCTCTGCTGAAACGGCAACAAACAAGAATGTCGTATCTAAACCGGATGCAACGGATACGACAACGCATACCATGGACGTGCCTACGGATGTAGAAAAGGGCATCAACGATTTAAAGGCGTCCTACGATACGTTCCTATATATTTCAAAGCCATTTTCTAGCACGAATATTAATAATTTGTATGCTAAGGCTAAGATTTATGGACTTGATCCGGTGGCGCCGAGCAAGGCGCGCGTGTTAGAGCTTGGCGCATCCTGCGGCGGTAATATCATCCCACAAGCGATGTACTACCCTACGGCGACTTTCACAGGCATCGATTTATCCGGCGTACAGGTGGAGCATGGCAAGGAGATTATCGAATCCATCGGCCTTAAGAACGTGACGCTGCTCGAAAAAAACATTATGGACGTGGATACGAATTTCGGCACCTTCGATTACATCATCGTTCATGGTATCTGGTCTTGGGTACCGGACATGGTAAAAGACAAAATTCTCGATATTTGTAGCGAGAATTTATCAAGCCGCGGCATCGCTTATGTATCGTACAATACGTACCCTGGCTGGAAACGCTTGGAGCAATTGCGCGATATTATGTTATACGCGGATAAACGAGCGGAAGATAAGGGTTTATTAGAACGCACGTTGTATACGAAGAGTGTGTTAAAGCTTGTAGCGGAAACGATGAACAGCGACGATCGTTCTCGGGCCCAATCGAATTACAAAATTAACAACATCAATCGGGTATTACAATCCAATGACTATTACGTAGCACACGAGTACTTGGAAACGTACAACGATCCAGTGTATGTATCCGATTTCATCGAACGAGCTCGTCAACACGGCTGTGCCTATGTAGGTGACGAATCATTACAACGATCCTTCATTACCTGGCTTTCAGGAGACGTGGAAAAAAACATTTCCACCCTATCCAACGGCAATTATATTGACAAGGAACAATTCTACGATTACGTGTACGACACGCAATTCCGCATGAGCCTATTGACGAAACTGTCCAACGAGGACAAGATCAACCACGACGAAACGGTAACCCAAGATATCTTGAACAACCTGTACTTTATGGCGCCGTCTAGAAATGTGAAGGGCGTGCCTGAGGACTGGACCAATACTGTTCACATCGCTATCAAGGTGTTGATGGATACGTTCAAGGAATTTACCGTTCAGGATATCGTCAACTATATTAGTTCCCACTATCCGGGCTATGTCATCGATGGCGACGTGTTATATCAACGTCTGTTCCTACTCATCGTGACTGACAACCTCAACATTTACGGTTCTTCCTATCCTCGCACGCCGTTTGTTGAAAATGAAAGCTACATCCCAGAGCGCTTTATTAAATACATCGAAACCATCGTGGAGAAAGGCGGCAACCAATACCTCACACCGGGTAACATGTACAACCAAGTGGACGGGGACGTCGACAACGGCCTATTATATGTGATGAAACAATTGGCTAAACCAATCTCTCGGGCCGATTTAATCGCCAACCTCGACGAAAACCTAACTGTTAACCGCACCACTAAGGACGGCTATAACTACGTTGTACCGACCGAAGAATACATGGACGAAGTGTTGACACACATTGAAATGTTGGGATACTTTACGAAATAATTTGAATACGAAAATGAGGCAACGACCATATGGCCGTTGCCTCATTTTGTTGTTTTTAATATATAATTTTAGAATAACACACGTACCATTACTCGTCATCTTGCTTGGTAAAATTCAAAAAAGGTATATGATACGGAGGAAATGGTGTCATAGATGTTAACATAGAAATAATTGGTCTAGAATAGCTTAATAGCAATGCTGGCGCATTAATCTCTAATAAGTTATCAACTTTATCACTATAGTCCTTCTCCCAACTAAATTGTGATAACATCTCAACTTGTGCTATAAATGGATATTTATCACTTTCCTCGCCAACAGTAATAGTAAATTTTACAAATGTACTACAATCCTCAATATCACTATGATCAATTTGATACTTAAATGGGATTTCTATATTATTCATAGATTCTGGCGTATTATTTTTTATGAACTCATCATTAATTGATAAGTAACTTGATTTTAATATGGGTGGCGAAAACTGAAGTTTACTCTTTTCCATATGTAACCTCTTAATTACGATGCAGTTTTAGTAATATATTGTACAGGTTGTTTATAAACGCTAGATTTAAAATCATATCGTTTATCTATCTTTGAAAAAGGTATAGCTACTCTATCTGTATTATTAATAACTGAAACTGTCTTAGAATCAATAAATTTTTGATATAAACTCTTAGTTGTATTATCATGAGTTTTATTATGTGCCAATTGCACTAATAGATTCTCTTCATTATCTGCTTGTTTTAAATCAAATATATCCTCAAATATATGACTTAATTCCTCCGCAGTCATTTGTTCCAAACGTTCAAGGAACTCCTTTTCATATTGGGCTATATTCACTCTTACTCACCTCTTCTAATGAATCATAATTAATACAACAATCATCTTTTATACACACCTGCATTTGTGTAGGCTTAAATCTGAAAGCTTGTTTAGCTTTTTGTTTTGGTACTTCATATGGGCAAATCACTAAATCATAAGGTTTTATCCGATACATAAGATCCAGTACGTACCCTTCACTGGCATGTTCCTTAAGTCCATCTTTTAATTCAGGAAAATGACTTACTATAACCTTATACAATTTAGGATTTTTTCCGGCTAAGGCTTCTAAAACATGACTCAACATACCATAAACAGAATCTCTATGCTTAGTAATCGTCAAATCAAAATATGTTGCTGACTCTATTCTCGCCTTTAATACTCGAATATTATACTTTTCGTTGGAATAACGAGCTCTTGCGAAAAATAAGGCTTGAAGTACATCGTCTTTAAAAAAATAAATTCCTCTCCCTAGCCACTCTGAACTCTTTTTAGATGGTTTAAAATGTCGTTCCTCTAAAATCTGTTTTGCATACCCACATTTAGTTCCATGGTATCCTATAAAATGTATAGACTCCATAGTATGCATCCTTTTTGAACAATACTAAATAATTGTAGTCGCAAAGTCAAAAGTTATACTCGTCCAAACTATGATAATTTATTGTATTCTATACATGTCACATTAATCTTACATGAAAAAATAATGAAATACAATTTAAATTTACGTGAATTTTCCCCATGTTATAATACTAAAAATATAAAACCGATACAAACTCTACTACTAATCGCTAGAGTTCGTATCGGTTTTTTCTCTATATATTATTTTTTATTCACTCTAACCCGTTCAATTGTCGGTTGTCCTTGGCTATTTTTAGCCACTGTATCAACGCGGAACAATGCCATTTCAGGGCTGAATTCTGTTACCAGTTGTTCGTCTACTTGTACGCCGTTTTGAAGGGCACGATATACGATTTCTGCAAATTCGTAGCGAGTTAACAAGCGATCTCCACCAAATGTGCCATCTGGGTAGCCTTCTACCAAGCCGCGACGAGATAAATCGCTTACGGCTTT
>OAWU01000522.1_pt1 | contig 23670 bp, 13 predicted proteins | sample 1477041 | NCBI WGS metagenome assembly OAWU01 (sample SAMEA2580266, study PRJEB22360) | human gut metagenome | biome: human gut; feature: human-associated habitat; material: faeces | place: Denmark | collected 2008/2010
GTTTATCATTGTAACGAAGGACATGCTGCATTGATCAATGTGCAGCGTATCTGCGACTATGTAGCTACCGGACTGACATTCGATCAGTCTATCGAGCTGGTTCGCGCTTCTTCTCTTTATACAGTTCATACTCCGGTTCCTGCCGGTCACGACTACTTCGACGAAGGTTTGTTCGGTAAGTACATGGGTGGTTATCCTGCTAGAATGGGTATCAGCTGGGACGACCTGATGGATCTTGGACGTAACAATCCGGGTGACAAGGGCGAACGTTTCTGTATGTCGGTATTTGCCTGCAACACTTCTCAGGAAGTAAACGGTGTAAGCTGGCTGCACGGAAAAGTTTCTCAGGAGATGTTCTCTACTATCTGGAAAGGTTACTTCCCCGAAGAAATACATGTAGGTTATGTGACTAATGGTGTTCACTTCCCCACATGGAGTGCTACCGAATGGAAAGAACTGTACTTTAAATATTTCAACGAAAACTTCTGGTTCGACCAGTCGAATCCTAAGATTTGGGAAGCCATCTATAATGTACCCGATGAAGAGATCTGGAAGACTCGTATGACGATGAAGAATAAGTTGGTGGATTATATCCGCAAATCATTCCGTGATACATGGTTGAAAAACCAGGGAGATCCTTCGTGCATCGTTTCATTGATGGACAAGATTAACCCGAATGCGTTGCTGATTGGTTTCGGTCGTCGTTTCGCTACTTACAAACGTGCGCACCTGTTGTTTACTGACTTGGAACGTCTTTCTAAGATTGTGAACAACCCCGACTATCCGGTACAGTTCCTGTTTACAGGTAAGGCTCATCCGCATGATGGAGCAGGACAGGGTCTGATCAAACGTATTATCGAAATCTCCCGTCGTCCGGAATTCCTGGGTAAGATTATCTTCCTCGAAAACTACGATATGCAGTTGGCGCGTCGTCTGGTTTCAGGCGTTGATATCTGGTTGAACACTCCGACACGTTCGTTGGAAGCATCCGGTACATCAGGTGAAAAGGCTTTGATGAACGGTGTTGTCAACTTCTCTGTATTAGACGGATGGTGGCTGGAAGGCTACCGTGAAGGTGCAGGATGGGCGTTGACTGAAAAACGTACTTATCAGAATCAGGAACATCAGGATCAGTTGGATGCTGCTACTATCTACAGTATTCTTGAAACAGAAATCCTGCCGTTGTACTATGCTCGTAACAAGAAGGGCTACTCGGAAGGATGGATCAAGGTAGTGAAGAATTCCATCGCTCAGATTGCTCCTCACTATACAATGAAACGTCAGTTGGATGACTACTATAATAAATTCTACAACAAGTTGTCAAAACGCTTCCAGATGTTGTCTGCCGATGACAATGCAAAGGCAAAAGAAATTGCTGCATGGAAAGAAGAAGTAGTCTCTAAATGGGATTCTATCGAAATCGTATCTTGCGACAAGGTAGAAGAATTGAAAGCTGGTGATATCGAAAGCGGAAAAGAATATACTATTACTTACGTGATCGACGAGAAAGGCTTGAATGATGCTATAGGACTTGAATTGGTAACTACTTATACCACTGCGGATGGCAAACAGCACGTTTACTCTGTAGAACCGTTTAGTGTGATCAAGAAAGAAGGCAACCTGTACACATTCCAGGTTAAACATAGCCTGTCAAATGCCGGTAGCTTCAAGGTGTCTTACCGTATGTTCCCGAAGAATCCGGAACTTCCGCACCGTCAAGACTTCTGTTACGTGCGCTGGTTTATCTGATAGCTTGACGGAGCAGGGAAGTGATGCTTCCCTGCTTGGCGTCCCTATATAAAAGAAGCCCCTGCAATTCGAGCGGTCGAAATTGCAGGGGCTATCTTTTTATATCTCAATGTAACGGCGTGGATAAGATCAGTATCTTCGGCAAAAGTGCCTGTACTTGAATCAGATTAACCTACTGCGTTAACAAGAATAAGATACCTTGTCGGATGTTGTGCCATCCTATTGGCACAACTGTGCCAACGGCGTGGCATAACTGTGCCAACACGGTGGCACAAGTGTGACAACGGTATGGCACAATTGTTACTTCATCAGGTGAAGTCTCTTATCAGCTTCATTTATTTGATTACTTCCGCTAACTTAGCTTGCAGACCTTCTCCGTGAAGACCACGGGCAATGATAGTGCCGTCGCCGTCAATCAGCACAGTGTGAGGAATACTGTTTACTGCATAAAGCTGTGCACCTTCGCTTTGCCAGAATTTCAGGTCGGACATTTGCGGCCAAGTCATATTCAGTTTTTTGATCGATTCTTTCCATGCGGCACCGTCCTGGTCGAGCGATACGCCAACGATTTCGAAGTTTTTGCCTTTGTATTGAGCGTAAGCTTCTACAAGATTAGGCATTTCACGACGGCAAGGACCACACCAGCTAGCCCAGAAGTCAACCAGTACCACTTTGCCTTTGCCTGCGTAATCAGACAGTTTCACAGTTTTACCTTCCGGAGTCTGCATTTCGAAGTCAATGAACTTAGTACCTACGGCAGTCTTCTTTTGTTTTTCAGTCTGCTCTTTTACTTTTACGATTGTTTCGTCATTTTGGAAATTAGCCGGGATTTGTTCCAACAAAGCAGCATTCTCTTCAGTAGAGTTATTGTAGAAAGTCTGTTTGAACAAGAATACACCTACCGGGTTGGTGATGTTTTTCTGTACTCCTTCTTTGATTACTTTATCGTATTCTTCTTCCAGCTGTGCACCTTCTTTTTGTTTGGCTTCTTTCTGCTCGTCACTTAAAGAAGAGTCGCCCATCGCTTCGTAGATGGCGTTCATTTTTTTGCTGATATCATTGATTTGAGTTCTGATAGCCTGGTAAGCATCATTGTTTGAAGTACCGGTTGCAGAATCATTATCCTTTGTCAGAGCAATGTTTATTTTACCGTTTTCGAGGAAGAAATCAATCATAAGCGGTTCTCCGTTTACTTCGCAAGTGACATAACGGTTTACTACAGAATCCTGCGTGCCTTCAAAGGTAAAAGTACCTTTAGAGATGACTGCGGTATCTAGTTTAGTAAGATTTCTGCCTGTTGCTTCCTGAAGGTAAACAGTGTCGCCGTCGGTAGCGCCTTCTACTGTACCTGTGATAACGTATCCGGCTTTGTTTCCACCGGTACAAGCTACCATGCCCAACGCTGCCGCCGCAATAACTAAATAAGTTAACTTTTTCATGCTTTTGTAAAATTAGTGAATAAATATTTATGCAAAGATAGATTTTTTTTCTGTCTGCCATCGAAAAACACTGTTATATTAGATTAACACGTAGGTGGAAATCGTAGAAATGTGTACCTTTGCAGCCCAAACTTTAGTATGAATATGCAAGAAGACAAATCCATCATTGAGGTTAGCCATGTCTCGAAGTTTTTTGGCGACAAGACAGCATTGGATGATGTAACTCTGAACGTGAAAAAGGGCGAGTTTGTAACGATTCTCGGTCCTTCCGGTTGCGGAAAAACGACATTGTTGCGTCTCATAGCCGGTTTTCAGACAGCTTCGGAAGGCGAAATCCGAATTTCGGGTAAGGAAATCACACAGACTCCTCCCCACAAACGTCCGGTGAACACGGTATTCCAGAAATATGCTCTGTTCCCGCATTTGAATGTATACGACAATATTGCTTTTGGGCTGAAGCTGAAAAAGACGCCGAAACAGACGATCGGCAAGAAGGTGAAAGCCGCTTTGAAGATGGTTGGTATGACAGATTACGAGTATCGGGATGTCGATTCTCTTTCCGGTGGCCAGCAGCAGCGTGTAGCTATTGCCCGGGCGATTGTCAATGAGCCGGAAGTGTTACTGCTCGACGAACCATTGGCTGCGCTCGACCTCAAAATGCGCAAGGATATGCAGATGGAACTGAAAGAAATGCATAAATCTCTGGGCATTACATTCGTGTACGTGACTCATGATCAGGAGGAGGCACTGACGTTGAGTGATACAATCGTTGTGATGAGTGAAGGAAAGATTCAGCAGATCGGTACGCCGATTGATATCTACAATGAGCCGATCAATTCATTTGTGGCTGATTTTATCGGAGAGAGTAATATTCTCAACGGAACGATGATTCATGATAAACTGGTACGCTTCTGCGGTACGGAATTTGAATGTGTGGACGAAGGCTTTGGCGAAAATACTCCGGTGGACGTAGTGATCCGACCGGAAGACCTTTATATCTTTCCGGTTTCGGATATGGCACAGCTGACCGGTGTGGTACAGACTTCGATCTTCAAAGGAGTGCACTACGAAATGACCGTGCTTTGCGGTGGATATGAATTTCTGGTTCAGGATTATCATCATTTCGAAGTCGGTGCAGAGGTCGGTCTGCTGGTGAAACCGTTCGATATTCATATCATGAAGAAAGAACGTGTATGCAATACGTTTGAAGGTAAGTTGCAGGATGCTACTCATGTAGAGTTTCTGGGCTGTACGTTCGAATGTGCTTCTGTGGAAGGTCCGGAATCCGGAGCAGATGTCAAGGTAGAAGTGGACTTTGATAAAGTGATCCTTCAGGATAACGAAGAAGACGGTACGTTGACGGGAGAAGTGAAGTTCATCCTTTATAAAGGAGACCACTACCATCTGACCGTATGGTCTGACTGGGACGAGAATGTGTTTGTAGACACGAATGATGTCTGGGATGACGGAGACCGTGTGGGTATTACTATCCCTCCGGATGCGATTCGTGTAATTAAAATAACCGATTAACAGGAAAGGAAGTGAATAAGAAGTTTATAGTATTTTTGTCATCACGTAAGAGCTGGACTCTTCCTTACATTATTTTCTCGGCGATCTTTGTGGTCATACCGTTGCTTCTGATTGTCGTGTATGCGTTTACCGATGATAACGGCCATCTGACACTCGCCAATTTTCAAAAGTTCTTCGAACATCCCGAAGCCATCAATACCTTCGTCTATTCCATAGGTATTGCCATTATTACTACTCTTATCTGTATCCTGCTGGGATATCCCGCAGCCTGGATATTAAGCAACAGCAAGTTGAACCGTTCCAAAACGATGGTTGTACTGTTTATTCTGTCTATGTGGGTGAATATACTGGTGCGTACCCTTGCCACTGTCGCCTTGTTCGATTTCTTCAGCGTTCCGCTGGGAGAAGGGGCGTTGATATTCGGTATGGTCTACAACTTTATTCCTTTTATGATCTATCCCATTTATAATACTTTGCAGAAGATGGATCATAGCTATATTGAGGCGGCACAGGATTTGGGAGCCAATCCGGTACAAGTCTTTTTCAAGGCAGTTCTTCCGCTTTCCATGCCGGGAGTGATGAGCGGTATCATGATGGTGTTTATGCCGACCATTTCGACATTCGCCATTGCCGAGCTGTTGACGATGAACAACATCAAGTTGTTTGGTACTACTATTCAGGAAAATATCAATAACAGTATGTGGAACTATGGAGCGGCGCTTTCGCTGATCATGTTGTTGCTGATAGCTGCTACTTCGCTGTTCAGCACCGATGATAAGGACAATACTAACGAAGGAGGAGGCTTATGGTAAAGAAGATATTCGCGCAGACTTACTTGTGGATATTGCTGTTGTTGCTGTATTCCCCTATTGTGATTATTGTGATCTATTCCTTTACCGAAGCCAAAGTATTAGGCAACTGGACCGGATTTTCCACCAGACTTTATTCATCGCTTTTTAATACAGGTGCCCATCACTCTCTGATGAACGCCCTGATCAATACCATTACCATCGCGTTGCTGGCTGCCACTGTATCTACCTTGCTGGGTAGCATTGCCGCTATCGGCATCTTTAATTTAAAGGCACGTTCGCGCAAGGCGATTGGCTTTGTGAACAGTATTCCTATTCTGAACGGTGATATTATAACCGGTATATCGCTTTTCCTTTTATTCGTATCTTTGGGAATCACGCAAGGATATACGACGGTAGTACTGGCGCACATCACCTTTTGTACTCCCTACGTCGTATTAAGCGTGCTGCCACGTCTGAAACAGATGAATCCGAACATTTATGAAGCTGCCCTCGACTTGGGAGCCACTCCTATGCAGGCATTGCGGAAAGTGATCATTCCGGAGATTCGTCCGGGAATGATCAGCGGTTTTATGCTTGCTCTGACGCTGTCAATCGATGATTTTGCCGTCACTGTATTTACGATCGGCAATCAAGGGCTGGAAACACTTTCCACCTATATTTATGCCGATGCCCGCAAAGGAGGTCTGACTCCGGAGCTCCGTCCGCTGTCCGCTATTATTTTTGTGGTGGTGCTGGCATTGCTCATAGTGATTAATTACCGTGCCGGAAAAACGAAGAAGAAAGATTAATGAACATGTGCTGCTACGTAAATAAAATGAAAAGAATAGTTTCTGTTATCCTGTTTTTACTGGTCCTGGCTGGTTCTCTGAGCAGTTGTTACAATTCCGGTGAGCCACGCGAGAAAGTCCTTAAAATCTATAACTGGGCAGATTATATAGGCGAGGGGGTACTCGAAGACTTTCAGGCATACTATAAAGAACAGACAGGCGAAAATATCCGCATCGTTTATCAGACATTTGATATCAACGAGATCATGTTGACGAAGATCGAAAAGGGGCATGAGGATTTTGATGTGGTTTGTCCGTCGGAATATATCATTGAGCGAATGCTGAAAAAGCATCTGCTGCTGCCCATTGACACCACTTTTGCCCATTCTCCCAACTACATGAACAATGTGGCGCCGTTTATCCGTGAACAGATTAATAAGCTGAGTCAGCCGGGTGAAGAAGCGAGCCGCTATGCGGTCTGCTATATGTGGGGAACGGCGGGAATCCTGTATAATCGGGCGTTTGTTCCCGATTCCGATGCTTCCTCTTGGGAATGCCTCTGGGACAAGAAATATGCAGGCAAGATTCTGATGAAAGACAGTTACCGGGATGCCTACGGAACAGCCGTTATCTATGCCCATGCCAAAGAGCTGGAAGAGGGAGCCATGACGGTGGAGGACTTGATGAACGACTATTCGCCGCGTGCTATGGAGGTGGCCGAGAAGTATCTGAAAGCGATGAAGCCGAATATTGCCGGATGGGAAGCGGACTTCGGCAAAGAGATGATGACGAAGAACAAAGCATGGCTGAACATGACTTGGAGCGGTGATGCGATCTGGGCAATTGAAGAGGCGAATGCAGTGGGAGTAGATCTTGATTATGTAGTTCCGAAAGAAGGAAGTAATATCTGGTATGATGGCTGGGTGATTCCTAAATATGCGAAGAATCCGGTGGCTGCCAGCTACTTTATCAACTTTATGTGCCGTCCGGACATTGCGTTACGGAATATGGACTTCTGCGGATATGTGAGTTCTATCGCTACTCCGGAGATTCTGGAGGAGAAAGTAGATACGACTTTGGATTATTACGCCGATTTGAGTTATTTCTTTGGCCCGGATGCCGACAGCATACAGATTGACAAGATTCAATATCCCGACCGTAAAGTAGTGGAACGTTGCGCTATGATTCGTGACTTCGGAGATAAAACCAAAGAAGTGCTGGATATCTGGTCGCGCATAAAAGGCGACAATCTGGGGGTAGGTATTACTATTCTGATTTTTGTAGTGGTAGCCTTGATGAGCGGGTGGATGATTTATAAGAGATGGCAGCGTTACAATCGTCGGAAACAACAGAACCGCAGAAGCAGAAGAAAGAGAAAAAAGAATGTGAAGCGGTAAGCTAAAACACCCGGTAGTAAGCGGTGGATGATAAACGGATGATACGGTTGGAACCGGGCATCGTTTGTCATCCACCGTTTTTTTATCCTGCTCTTTTCATGGAACGGATGATGTCTTTCGTCTCTTTGTCTACACGCAGAGATTCAATGATTTTCTGCAATGATTTATTGTAGGTCCAGTTATCCAGCCTGCTCTGTTGGAGATACTTCATTGTTTTATCCGGAAATTTAATGAAGCAGATGGATATCATCCATGCCATTGCCATACGTGCATAGTAGGCCCCGTGTGTAAATCGGTCGGCATATGCCAGCAATGAATCGATATGCTCCTCATCTACATAATGAAACAGCATCACGATTCCGAACCGGAGCTGATACTCTTCTTTTGATTCCAGATAAGGCTGGACAAACTGCCATATCGTTTCTTTTCCTTTCCGTGCCGCTGTCTTCAGTTCGCCGGAGAAAATGTCGCATACAGCCCAGTTATTGATTCGCGGGACGAAGAGGCGAATGTATTTGATTCGTTCTTCCGGTTCCATCTTGGCACGTCCGATCACCATTCCCTGTAGCATTGTCTCTTCGTAATACAGTGTATCGGTTGCTTCGACGAACGTGCGCCAGTCTTCTTTCTTGGCTATTTCTTTAGCCATTGTTCTGAGTTGCGGGATACGTACGCCGAGAATATTATCGGCACCGGGAATTAAAGAAGAATGAAATTCCCTGTATGTAGGGTCTTCCAGCGTTTTCAGCTCGTTTCGGACGTTTTCTGTTGTTGTCATTAGAGTAGATTTATTATTTATGCAAATATAAAAAAAGAGTGTGGTTTCTTTATGCAGCCACACTCTCTTTTGTCTTTTATTCTATAAATAATGAAGCAGTCACCCTATTTCTTAGTCATATCAAAAGAAAATGTGGTAGCCGGAAATGTATCAAATGCTCCTTCGTTTACCGTAACTTCCGTTGCCTGAATAGCAAACGTTAGTTTCTGTCCTTCGTAAGCGTATTTGCCTTTCTCGTCTGCTTTGATTGTTACTTTCACGGTGAGTTTGGGAGTCTCTTCTTCTCCTTCTGCTTTTACTGACGGCTGCTCCATTGCGATTTCCAATACTAAAGGTTCAGGTGAAAGTTGAAGCAAGATGTTATCTTTGTTGTCGTTGAAAGCTGCCTGATAAGGGATTTTGTATTCTATATCTCCCACAGCTTTAATGATGGCTTCGGCAGCCTCCGGATCTGTGATAATGCTTTTGATCAGACCATCTACCGGAAATTTGCTGATTAAAATATGGTTATCTTTCAATTCGGCATTTACGGCGACTCCTTCCTCCGTTTCATTTCCTGTACTTTCCAGGGGAGCAACAGATGTTGTCTGCATTTTACCGGAGTAGGTTCCTTCTACATCTTTGATGGAATATACCGGAATACTTTCGTCATCATCACTGCTACAGGAACTAAAGGTGCTTGCCAGCCCCAACGCCATTACCAATAAAACAAAACGACCAAGACAACATACTTTTTTCATTTCAGTTAAAGTTTTCATACTGTTAAACAAATTAGATTATTAATTCTCAAAATTAAGGTGTACGTACATAGAGTAAATACCGGGAATCACGGAATACTGCATCATGAAAATAAAAAAGAAAAAGGTACTCCCGCCGGTTTCTCCGTCTAAATCGTGCCGGAGTACCTTCAGACCTGTTTTTAAATGTCTGTTTTATTCAGAATATTTTTTTCTGATTGACTCTCTTGGAGTAATTCCGAAGTATTCTTTATACCTGTTGCGGAAGTTTTTCAGATCTTTCAGCCCAATCATTTCCGGTATTATGCTGACCGGATACTTTCCGCTTTCCAATAACTCGTGTGCTTTCTCCATGCGAATGGCTTCGATGAAGACGTTGGGAGCTTCACCGGTCAGTGACTTCCATTTGTTATAGAATTTGGTTCTGCTCATTCCCAGGTGTGAAGCTATTTCATCTATTGTCAGGTCTTCCTTCTCTATGCGCTCCAGAACATAATCTTTTGCTTCATCAATCAGTGACTTCCTGACATCTTCAAGAGTCTCCATGCCGGTCTCGGCAGACTGTACCTTCAAGAATTGTTCTCCGAACACTTTGTGGAGGAATGCTTTTCTCAAAAGGCGGCTGTTTCTGATAAGAACGGAAATCTCTATCTTTAAATCTTCCACGTGAAAGGGGGTGTGCATAAATGTATCTGCTAATGAAGCTTCCCTTTTGTTGCGTTGATCCACATCGATATGCGATCCGTAAAGAATAACCGGTATGATCGATGTCTCTTTAGAAGTCTTCAATCTTGAAGAAAGTTCATCACCACCCATTCCATGCAGCACTGTGTCACATATCAGCAGGTCCGGATGTTCTTTTTTTATACACGCCAATGCTTCCTGTCCATTATTAAAGCTTCTTACTATATATTTCTCCGACAGACATGTTTCCAGATAGAACCTGAAATCGTCATTACTATCCGCCAAAACTACGACCGGTCGGGACGAACTTCTTTTCTGCGTACCTTTGTGGAATAAAGCATCGGTCTTTTCCTCTTCCACATTCTTTTCGATGTGAACAAAAGTGTGCCCGGATGCGTTCTCACATAAACATTTCACAGGAAAGCGTAATGCGATAGTCTGGCATGAATGGTTAACCAGTATTTCTCCGTTACATAGCTCAATCAGCCTTTTACATAGAGTGCTTTTGGCGAAATGATATCTGGATTCCGTTTTCTGTTTAAGAAGATGCTTTGTAGAACATTTGTAACACTTCATCAGATTGCTGCTTTCGGTATGAGTAGTGCTGATTTCCCAATATTTGTTGCATAAAGATGCACTTAAAGTAATGTTTTTTGATGGCTCAGAATGATCTATTACATTCTTGATAAACTTCTCAATAACGGGAGAAATTTTACTTTTATCTATCCATACGCTGGCATATTTAAACTCCGTCCGAATCTCTAATTTTACTTGTTTACTTGTCGCATGATCTTGCAGAGAAGAAATTCTGCTATTAAGGAAATTTCCTAGTTCATATTCTGCAAAATTCATTCTTTTGGAATAGATGAATAGTTGTTTCATATCCATTAGCCTGGCTAAATGTTCGTTGAGGCAATCTATGTTGCGGATGGCCAATGACAGATCCTTTTTGATACTGTCAGGACAATCATTGTTGCAGGCTGACTTCAGCGGAGTATGAAGTGACGTGACCGGAGTACGGATATTCTGGAAAGAATCTATAAAGTATTGATTTTCTTCTTTTAAGAAAGCGATTTCTTTCTTCATGGTAGACGTGTGGAATACGAACCAATACAATAAAAACACTCCTGCTACCGAAAATAAAATTGAGAATAATTCATTTTGAGTAGTTATAGTTGTGAATATGGAAGCGGATAATGACGTTATAATTAAATATTTCATATTTATTTGTTTTATAGTAACGTCACTTGGTGAAACCGGTCTATTCCTCCTGTCTGAGTTTAAAACGAAAAATGCACAGTATTATAGTCTTATGATTGTATATCAATAAGTTCAAATAACATGATCTCAGAATTAGTTGTTCTTTGAAGGTTGATAATGGGAATGTGTAGTATATATGTAGAGTTTTAATTCTAATGTTTGAACTCTTTCTAAAGGAATGCTGATTTTCCTCCAAGTAACAATAATTATTTGATTGTTTTTTATTGATTATATATGTTAAATAGTTTATTCAAAATATGGCAGGATAGGAGGTGGTCTTGTCTTGTGTTGGGTACTTTTGGAATATTTTCCATTAAGTACCAATTTAGATTTTCTCATTTGTAGGTTAGGATAATATATACGTATTTTTTTATAATAAGGTATTGCTTGCTCTAAGGAGGTAAAGATACGGCTTAGTTATAAAAAATTGATATAATATTTGATTAAAAATGAATACTTATCACTTTTGGTGTTATATCTGCGATAAAAGGGATGAAAAACTTGTATATTTTTAATACAATGTTATATTTATTGTTCTATGAAAAATATGGGTAATCGTAATGAATGGTATACCTGTAATTAAAATAGTGTTAAAATAGAAGGCAGTAGGACCGAAGCTACTATTGAACCCTTTGTTTGCAAATTGGCGATGAGTGCCGATAAAGTAGATTTTAGTGAGGTCGTTCTAAAAAGTATACTTGATAAATAGGTATAATGCTGTGCATGTTTTCCTATATTTATCAGGTTCATTTGAAGTATTCTACTGTATGAATTAAAGAGTTTTGGTTATCTATTAATGGTCTAGTGTTTATGTTTTGTCCTGTTACAGTTGTATATCTATTGGGATGCACAACAGTAACCGGGTTGTAGCACAAGTCTGTCTGCCCGGTTGCTCAACTGTAACTTCATAGTCTCTTTATGATTGGATAGGGGATGCGAAGAAAAAGTGCAGTTTGGGTTGGATAAAAGGTGAAAAGTATATAGACGTTTTTTGTAAACTTATAGAAAAAAGAATGCTTTTTGAGGGTTAAGGTATTGATTAGTAGTGCTGTGACATTTTTGTTTCTCCCCTTATAATAATTAGATTAGATACAAAAATGTCACAGCATTCATCTGATAATCCTCGGTTGCTACTTCTCTTTTTTTAGCCCATTACTTTCCCACCAGTTAATTATATGAGCGTTGGAAGAGTAAATAGCTTCCGGAGGATGATCAATTAAATAAAGTCCGTATATTATTTTATTAGAGAATGGTACACGAATTTCTCAGAATTGTTTATTCTTTGTTTTTCTGTGTTACTTCGATACCGTCCGGCCACATAACTTTAGAATGGGCTATTGCATCATTACCATTGCCTGTCTGATCTATCGCTTTATCGCCTTCTCCTTCATTAAATTTCCAATAAGCACACAGACCGGGTGTGGTAGGCTCTACACTGTACATATTCTGATAGATTTCTTCTTGTGTACGGGCTACGTTCCAAATACGTGCCTCGCAAATTTCACCATCAAGTTGGCGGAGAAATACATCAGGTTCATCATAAGAGTGACCTATCTTGAACATGTAGGCCTGTTTCTCACGTTCTTGTTTACCCAGATTGATCGGTGTACCGTTACCATAATCTTCGATGCGACTCTGTTCCTTGCCATCTACATACATAATAGCAGTTTTATGTTCTGTATCGTAGGTCACAGCTACATGATACCACTCATTTGCCTGCAGCAGTTTGTTGTTACTTGGATTGGGGAATTTTACATCACCGGGACTTGAGAATTGTAATTGTTGACGTGGGAAACCGGCATCTCCGATGCGGAACAAACAGTATTGTTCTATACCCATGATAGTGGAAATATCTCTTTCAAACTTGTTCACACGGATGATGGCTTCAAATGTCAATTGTGCCATATTGTTCACAACTGAAGCAGTAGGGCTTCCGAAATCAAAACCGGGCACTTCGAAGTAGTTATCTTTTAAGCTGGCAGCGGTAGTTATGGCACTGGAACGGCGTATCACGTAACAGATTGTTCTGGAGCCTCCTAGAATACTCATTCCATTTGAAGCTTGGTCGATGGTGACAGGTAATAAATAACCTGCGTCAATTTCCAGGTCGGTGAGGGAAGAGAAATCAATTGTGACGGGCTTTGAGGTGATTTCACCTTTGGGGATAACGGCTTGTTGTGCCGAGAATTTGTAATGTTTGGAGTCCAGTACAGTGAACTTGGTTCCGAGACGGGCATTGTAAGTGTCAGCAAGTGACGGCTCTGCTTTGAAACTAACATTGATATCTGCATCTGTGGGAAATGCGAGTACAGCCGAGATTTCTTTCTTTCCGTCCGCAATTGTCCGGTTGAAAGTGAAGTTGCTGACATCTTGCAATTCGGCAGCGTCAATGTAGACAACATTGTCGAAGGGAGAGGCATTGTTGTAGTCTTTGTTGTCGCAACTCACTGCCGATAGCAACGTGGCTAAGGTGATGCCTGCAAAAGAGGCAGTCGACAAAGCGTTTCGAAAGATTCTTTTTGTTTTCATGCGATTCTTGTTTTTTAGTAATTAGATTAATTCTTTATATATGGTGATATTAATTTCGTTCTTTATTGATTCTTTTTTTATAGTCCTTGGACTTTTATGAGACTTTAGATTTTATAGTTTGGGTCATTGGCCGGTATATTTATTATCTAAGTTTATGCTTTTTGATATAAAAACAGGTGTTACGCTTTTTATCTTTATGGCAAAATATTCTTTTGATTGCTTATATAATATGAAGAAAAGACTGGGAGTGTTCCTGTAAGAGTGTTGTTTCTTATGCAACACTCCCAGTTCTTTTTCTTTATCCGACGCAATGCCTGCTTTAGCATACTTTTAAAGAGGCATTGCGCCAGATTGTATTACACCTTAATTAGTAGTTCTTCGAATATGAAGTACCGGTATAGCTTACTGTCCTTCCTCCCCATACATACGGAGCGAAACAATTCATAGTTCCTGAACAATCATAATTGCGGAGATTGAACGACATAACGGCACCATATCCGTTATAGCTGCTTGCACAATTCTGGATTTGATCACAAGTTGGCCAACCACTGGTATAGTGCAATGACAGTTTTGCCCATTTGCTCTTTGGAAGTCCTGAAGGCGGATTAGAACTGCAACCGAAGTTCGGCCACATGTAACTGATAGCATTCATGGTAGTCTGGTTAAAACCTGTATAACCACCGTAATCAAATGCTGTAATTAATTTGTCCGGTAACAACTCACGCACTTTCTGAATGAGCAGACCAAAGTTGTTGGTACTTGGTGTGGGAGTACCGGATATCTTTCCATATTCGGCATATTCATCATCGAAATCCACACCGTCCAAACCATAGGTTGTGACACAGTTGGCTACTTGATATGCGAAATCATTGAGTAGTGAATCTCCCGCAGCTATATTTTTATTAGTAAGATTAGCAAATCCGACTCCCGTGTGGTCGCCGAGCAATCCGAGTAACACCTTAATTCCTTTATTCTGTAACGGCTTCACTAATGTGTTGATATTGTTCAGAATATAAGTTTGGTTAGGGTTGTGATACAGTTGCACTGATGATGCGGTTCCACGTATATTGGAAGCGAACAGAATCACATGATCAATCACCTCTTCGTGAGGATTCGTGCCGGTGAAGTAGTACTCACCTGCATTCAACGGGTTTATATCGTTTGTTTCGATATAAGCGGTGAATTTAGGTGTCTTTGTGCCTACAGCGCGTGTGGTAATACCTTGAGAAGCATCCTGTGCTTCATTTACGGTGTTATCATTGCTGCAACTTGCAACAACGAAGCTTGCAGCCATAGCTACAATCATTAAGAAAATACGATTTAATGTTTTCATCTTTTTAAAATTTTAGATGTTCATATTAAATTCAGGAAACAGTCAAATAACATTGATATAGAAAATAACTGTAGATTTCGGAGATGTACTATTTTACCTCCTTTCTTACTGTCTTTTTTAACACTCAGACATCAACACATACTCTTGGTTCTCATTTATTTTCCGATGTTCTCTTGACATTTTTATTTTTTGTTTTTACCAGTCTTTGGCGTATACATTATATGTTTGATTGAGCATATAGTATAAATACTGACTATCATACATATAATCTCCATTTACAAATCCCTCAGGTCCCCATGGCAATGTTCCCCATATTTTACCGTCATTCATAAAAAAACCTATTTGGAAAATTGTGCCAAGCATAGCACCTTCATATTGGTTTTGTTCATTGGCGATGAGGTCATTTCCAAATACAAGTATGTTATTGTCTCTCTCTTTTTCTTTTTTCCACATCACAAGTTTCTTGGAAGAGTCATTTCCAAGTTGGGCTGTTCCGGTATAATAACGGGGAATATTTACCTTTCCATAATATTCGGGTGCTAATCCTGCAATAGGTCTACGGGTATATTTGCTGTAAGACTGTTCGGATTCCCATGGTTCGATGATTTGTACTTCTTCTTCTTCGCTCACATATCCGTGCCATGCGTAATCAATGTATTCGCCTACTTTGATTCCGCCACATGCATTGACATCGTAGAAGTATTCGGTAGGTTTGTCTTTGTCTACCAAAGTGAGTAACTTGTCATCAGGCAGGACTTCATGTAGTGCTTTAATCAACTTGGGGTAGGAAGTAGTATTTATTGCAGGCATGCCTTCTTTGCCATAACCGCTGTCTCTATCCCAAAGATTCACTCCGTCTAGTTGATAAAGCTCTATCACATCTTTTACTTGGTTACTGAAATCAGCTATCTGTGCGTCACTCATATTACAGAATCCCAATCCTTTTCCACCTCCTTCGATACAGATGCAGACTTTGCGACCGTGTTCTTGGAGTCGGCGGATATATTTGTCTGCATTTTCAAGTACGTAGCGTATATCGCTGCTTAGGTTGAGTAGCGCACGTTTGGTTGCAGAATCGTAATCTACAGTTACAATTCTTAGATTGACGATGTCGCCAATCGTATATAATGTTTCAGACCAATCTTCTGTATTTGTTTTATTGATTCCATATACATCGGCTATCAATGGTTGGTAGTTTTCCGTATTAACATAAAATACAGCAAATAAATCGGGTAGCATCGGCGGCATTGCTATTGGCATTTGGGGATTGTACGGATAAATAGTCGTAAGCTTCTCTCTGATACTTACTCCATAATAGAGCACCTGTTTTTCGTTTTGAGCCTGTACATCTGTTGGTGCTTGCACTATGGTGAGTGGAAGTAGATATGTTGTTTCGGCTTCTAATCCCTGTGTCAAGATTGTAACCTTTATTTTTTCTGATACTTGTTTTCCGGCAGCAATAGTAAGTGTACCTCCCTTTTCGAATTGTACATTGGCTGCAGGTAATGCTTTCAGACTGGTCAGATTCGTTTCATTATAAATGTCCACAAGCTTTTCATCGGCTATCGCGGTTACTGTGACTGCGCTTGCAGCCGGTTGTGTCAGGGTGTAGTAAATGGCGTCGGTAGCGGAAGTTTCGTCTTTGGATAGTCTGATAGCCAGTTTATTGGTCAATGATTTTTCACTGTACAATATTCCCCCTATCTTACTCATCGCCACTTCATCGGGCAACTTGCCTGCTGCCATTGAAATAGGATCTTCGGTACATCCCGCCATTGCTACTAGTAGCAACAGGAACAGGAGATGTTTGATTGTATATTTTTTCATAACAGTATATTTTTTAGTTTGACGGATTCATCAATTGTATAGCTGTCCTGGTGATTGCATAATGCATTTTTGTTTGATAATAATCGTCACCTGTGGCAAAAATGGCTAGTCCTCCAAGAGGGCCTAGTGAAACTACGCGTTCAGTCATAACGGTTACGGCATCTTGTTTCACATTGGTTTCGTCGATTATTTGGTTATTGATTTTTGCAGCCAATAGCAGCTTCTCTTTAGGTAATGATTGGTTGTCAAGCAGTCCTGTGACCAGTAGTTTCAAGGTGGTGACATTAGTTATATCAACAGTGTTCAGTACTATATAGTCTAGTTTTTCGATATCGGAAGTTTCCACAAATGCGGGGTCGCCATCCAATACCAGTAATTTGTCACCACTAGCTGCTGCAGAGAGTCTGGAAACAATCAACTTTGCAGCTTCTTTGCGTGCGGCCAGTTCCGCTTCCGTACCACTATAGAGTGGCATGCCCGTAAAGGCAAAACCATTCAGATTCAGTTCGGTCGCTGTAGCGATAGCTTTGTCGAGAAAAGCCCCCAGTTTAGCTGCATCGGAAAGAATAGCCGCTTGTGAAGCGTAGTCTACACGGTAAAGTACTTTTGTACTTTTCTCCTGTAATAAGGGGATGTCTTCGCGGTCATAAGTGCTGATGTTTTCTGAATTAGCTAACGTGACTATATCCAGTGAATCAGGCAATGAACGAAGATACGCACCTTCATTCTTAGACTCTTCGGCACCATTATCGAAACTGCTGTATGTGATGTAATGCGGACGTTCTTGCTTGTAGACACGCAGCGATTCCATATAACGCGCCCAAAGTTCGGGATTCTGATCTTTGGCGTTTTGAGGGGCAATATCTACGGATTCTATATCTTTCCAGTCGTTACATGAGGCAATTGACAGGAGAGCCAGCAACAGGAATAATCCGGTGTATAACCTGGTGATTGATATTTTTATTTTCATATCGTTTGATGTATATATTTTTAGTTCTTTCTTCATTATTATAGTCGGGCAATTGTCCTTCTGAATGTGGACGGTTACGGAGTACGCGGTTTTTTATCCCACCATAAGGGAGTAGCTCCGTTATCGTCTCCACCCAACATCTTTACAGCTTCTGTGATATACTGGTTGTTGGAATACTCACGCGGTGGATACCACAAACGGCGAATCTTAATAACTTTGTCGTTGATGACACCGCCACTGTTATTTACAACTACCGGTAGCAGTTTGGGGTAACCCGTACGGCGGTATTCGCTCCATGCTTCTACTGTGCAGGGGAACATTGCAATCCACTTTTGAGTGATTATACGTTCCAAATTGGCTTCAAACTTATCGTCGCCATCTTGCCAGGCAATAGTAATGGTGCTGGCTGGAGCTGCGACAGAATAGGTACGCATAGGATCGGTATACGCTTGCGGTTTGTTTTGAGAGTCGGCAACATAAGCATCGGCGCCGGTTAGTCCGTATTGGTCGAAGGAAAGTGTAATGGCCTGTTCGTACAAAGACTTGGCATCTCCACCCATATTCCATCCCCGTAAGGCACCTTCTGCACGCAGGAAAGTGATTTCGGCGGCGTTCATCCATAAATAGGGACTTTCGGTAGCGATGACGGGTTTGCTATAACGGTCTTTCACTTCGTCCTTATTGGCTACGTCGATACCGATGCGGATACCTGCATAACCGTCAACTTTTACATTTTGGCCGCCTACCCTTTCGTCCAATTTTACGGTGGTGAACATCTTTGGCCGGCGAGGGTCGTTGTAACCATTCATATAAGAAATAATATCGGCACCCACACGGTGGTCATTCCAACCATTGAAAATCATAGAAGCACGATTCTCTTCTACTGTCAGCCAGGCGTTATCTGCGTTCGAGGTAATGACACCTGCGGATACAGCAGCTTCGGCAACTTGTTGGGCAGTGGCAGGGGGCAATAGACGAACACGGATAGCCATGCGCAGTTTCAGGGAGTTGGTATATTTGTGCCATTTATTCATATCACCGTAATAAACATCATCGAATTTACGGAAAGCTTCAGTCCCCAGGTTTAGATTCTCTTTCAATACAACATCCACTTCGTCCAGTTCTTTCAACATTTGTTTATAAACGTCTGCTTGGGAGTCATATGGCACAGAGAGTGATATTCCGCCTTGTTCGTCTACTATCTTGCTATAGGGGATAGGTCCATACATATCTGTCATACGGTGCATAATAGCTACGCGCAGTAATTTGGATAATGCCAATGCGACAGGATCATCGCTTTGGTCGCGCAGGTCACGGTAGAGCGGATAAGTTTCGGTGAAAACGTCGGAAAATGTTTTGTCCTGCCAATCCACAGACGGATTATATGTTTCAAATTTGGTTGTCCACGGGTTAGTGGCTCCGAAGTATCCGGCATACGGACCGGCAGCCAGCGCTTCAATAAATTGATAAAGATGCTCTTTGACGGGAACAACAAGCCCCTGTAGACCTCTTAGCGTAGCCCCTAAATTATAGTTTTCACGTCCCAGTTCATTCTTGTCCACTTCGTAATCTTTGCGGTTGATGTCGGCAAAGTTATTTGTACAGGCCGTTCCGCCAATAAGTAGTAGAGCAAAGAAGAACATCTTCAGGATAGATGTCACTTGTTTCATAATAGTTGATTTAGTTCGTTAAAAGTTAATTTTTACATTGAAACCAATGTTACGGGTACTTGGCAACATGAAGTAGTCGATTCCCTGATAATAGTTGTCCGTTGTGGCTACTGATTCGGGATCGAAAGGAGCTTTATTGTAAATCATCCATAAATTACGACCTATTACAGATACTTGGATATCACACACGTTTCCCAGCCACTTGCGCGGGATAAGGTATCCGATGCTTGCTTCTTGCAGACGCACGTTGGTGGCGTTGTAGGTGTAGTATTGAGGCAGTCCGCTTTCACTGCCAATCGTTGTATAATAGTTTTGCGCATCGACAAGTGTGCGGTTATTTACCAGTACACCGCCATTATCGCGTGCCAAAGCCGAACGTTCAGATACACCGTACTGGTCCATGGCTGCTTCGGGGGCAGAGTAGACAATGCCACCGATACGTGCCGTAAAGAGAGCGCTTAAGCTTATACCTTTCCATGAGAAGTGATTGCTCCATGCCAAATTGGCTTTTGGAAATACACTACCCAACTTGATGTCCGGCAGATTATTTTCTATAGCTACTATGCCGGTGGGGTCGATATCCACCATACCATTATCATCACGTTTCAGATCGGACTGAGTATAGAGGTCGCCCAATGTGCCGCCTTCCTTCAGAATAAAGCGTGCCTTTCCAAGTCCGCCTACATCCAGTCGGTCTTTGTTTATAAGTTCACCTGTCTCGGGATGTACGTAATCTCTTACTAGTTCTTTAATTTTATTTTTGTTATGGCTAAGGGTGAAGTTACTGTCCCAACGGAAGTTGTTATTCCAGGTATGTCCGTAACCCAATGAAAGTTCCAGTCCTGTGTTACGTACATAACCTGTCTGAAGATAAATGGTAGTGTAACCGGATGATACGGAAATTTGAGGGTCGAACGTTTGGTTGAATGTATTGGCCAGGTACCATGACAGGCCGAGATTAAAGTCCTTGAAAAGTTTCATGTCCAAACCGACTTCCCATGAATCGGTACGTTCCGGTTTCAGATCACCGATAGGATAGTGAGTCTTGGGCTTCCAACTTTGGGTGGCTTCATTATATTCATAAGTTGGAGAAGTTAGGTTGCGCGGATAAGGCATACCGACGGAACTGAACGAACCACGTACTTTCATGTAGTCAATGAAACTTGGCATCTGTATCATTTCGGAGATAACGCCCGAAAGTCCTACCGAGGGGTAGAAGAACGAAGAAGTGGATGAATTGGCGAGTTGCGATGCCCAGTCGTTACGTCCGGTCAGAGTCAGATAGAGCATGCTTTTCCAACCGACTTCTACACTGGCAAAGATGGATTGCGTTTGTTCCTGCCATTCGTCCTGACGTGCTTTCTTCTTGGCATTGTCAAGGTCGAAGACGTTGAATACGTTAGGGATTCCCTTTTCACGTATCGGACCACGATAACTTAATTCTTCAAATTTATTGTTTACAATACTGGCTCCCACGTTTGCTACTAATGAGTAGTCACCGAAACGCTTGTTGATATTGGCAAGTACATCGGCGTATGTTTGAGTTTCATCAGGTTTGGCAATGGTATAATGTCCCTGTGTGCTCTCTTCGGTTATGGTCGCATTTGAACTGGCATACAGTTTCTGTTCATACTTAGTGTGAGAATTGTCTATACGCACACGACCTGCAATGTTTAACCAGTCGGTGATATCATAACTTAACTGTGCGGAGAGCATATAACGTTTTTTTTGGTTGAGGCGTAAATTGCGATATGCAATCCAGTATGGGTTTTGCATACGAAGATCCCCTTCACCTTGCGGCCAAAACATCGTATTGATTTTACGTGCCGGATCCCAACGTTCAAATACTTTGATAAGACTGAAATCGTCACTACGTGGAAACAGGTAGACGGGTACAATTGGGTTGGAATATACGCCCTGGTTGGTCATGTTACGATCGTTTTGAATAATATAGCTGGCGCCTACATCAAGTTTCATCCGGTCATTCAGGAAACTTGTCGTATTGCGGAATGTAAAGTTAAAACGATTGTAACGGTTATTGGGGACTATACCTTGAGAATTTACGGATGCAGCCGAAAAGAAAGTCTGATTTTTCTCCGTTCCGGTAGAAAGAGTAACAGAGTTAGTGAATATCAATCCGGTGTCGAAGAAATCCTTAGGCTCGAATCCGGTACGTGAAGCCTCGTTCAACAATGGTCCCCAGCTTAAAGTGGTGGTACCACCTGTCTTGCCTCGGCTGCCTGTCCCATAGCGATTCTGGAACTGAGGAAGTACGAATGGTTTGGAGAACTCAGTATTACTGTTGACAGATACTTGTAGTTTTCCCACTTGTCCTCGTTTTGTAGTGATAACGATGGCGCCATTGGCTGCATTGCTACCATAGAGAGCGGCTGCAGCGGCACCTGTCAGTACGGATATGCTTTCTATATCATCCGGGTTCAGGTCTGCAATGCTTTCGGACTTACCACGAGAATCAAATTCCGTTCCACCTCCACCGCCAAAATTGAACATAGGAATACCATCGATAACGTATAGTGCATTGCTGCTCTGTTCGATAGACTTTGTACCGCGCATCACGACTTTACTTGCTCCACCCACACCGGAGGAACTACTATTGATATTGACACCGGCTACTTTTCCGTTCAGACTGTTGATGAAATTAGCATCCTTGATACCAGAAATTGCATCAGCCTTCACCTGCTGCACATTGTAGCTCAGTGCCTTTTGTTCGCGTTTGATACCGAGAGCGGTGACTACTACTTCGCTCAGTTGTTTAGTGTCACTTACTAATCTTATTTCGTAGATATTTTTATCTGTTATTTTCACACTTTGAGGTGTATATCCCACGTAAGTGAAGCTTAATGTGCTGCCTTGAGGAGCCATTATATTGAAATTACCATCGATATCGGTGATTGCGCCTATGGAGCTTCCTTCTACTTTAATGTTCACTCCGATCAGTGGCTCATTATTTTCGTCGATTACTATTCCACTAACTTTCTTTGCAGGAATTCCTTTAGGCTTGTTGTCAGGAATAATCATGATATACTTATCTTTGAACTGATAAGTAAATCCACTTCCCCGGAGAATTTGTGCAAGGGCATTCTCCAATGCCACAGCTTTCAGGTCAAGATTTAAAACAGGCTTGTTTCTTAGTTGCGAATCATTGTATCCGACAGAATAATCGGATTGTTTTTCTACTTCCTTAAGTGCCTCGATGATAGATATATTTTTCTTCTGAATCGTGATCTTGGCACTATTTTGTGCAAAGGAGGGTGCTTGCATCATCAACAAACAGAAAAAAAGTAAAAAACTTCTTCCCTTTGCGGTTTGATCTACTATAAATTCATAAATTTGTAGCATTTTCTTAGTATTAGGTTATTAACTAAATTATTTCACGGTAATTGAGTAGAGTAAGACTCTAGTATTGAGAATTTTGATTTCATATCCGGGATAGAGTTAGGGCTCCGTTCCGGATACTTTTTTACATGGGCTTTTAAAAGGTTAAAAAGGTTATTGAATATTGTTTTTTACTATTTCGTTTTTCCGGGGATACTTATTACTTAGAGATTAAGTAACAGTGATCTCCTTTTATCTTATAGTCCATTTGACCTACTACACTCACTATTATATCCATTACCTCAGAGAGTGGTGCCCGGTCTTTGAATCGGAAACTATACTTGTCTTCTTTCAGATTCTTGAGCTGATATTCGAATGTATAAGGATATTTACGTTCGAGTACTGTAATTATATCTTTGACGGACATTTCTCTGAATACAAGTTCTCCGCGTTGCCAGGCTGTAACCTCCTTCATGTCGGGATTGTCCAGGCAATGGCGACGGGTGTCTTTATTGTAAGCCAGCTGCTCATTCGGTTTTAGAATCACCTGCGATTTTAAATCATTGTACTCTACCAATACACTTCCTGAAATCAATGTGGCTGCCAACACCGGATTTTCCGGATAGGCTGAAACATTGAACTCCGTACCCAATGCTGTCACCTGAAAATCATTGGATTTGACGATGAACGGATGTCTTTTATCCGGTTTGACTTTAAAGTTAGCTTCACCGATTAAAAATACACTACGGTCTTTCCCGGTAAAGTTTTGCGGATATAAAAGTGTACTTTGTGAGTTCAGCTGTACCTGAGTTCCATCGGGTAGAGTGAGAGTCCTTATTTCAGCAGTAGGAA
>OAWU01000532.1_pt1 | contig 23214 bp, 4 predicted proteins | sample 1477041 | NCBI WGS metagenome assembly OAWU01 (sample SAMEA2580266, study PRJEB22360) | human gut metagenome | biome: human gut; feature: human-associated habitat; material: faeces | place: Denmark | collected 2008/2010
CTCTCCAAGATATCTTGAAGCTATTTGAATAGCTCATTATTTGTTGTCGTTACATGTATGTAACTTTGAATTATGGTTGGTTTTGACTTTGTCAAAACCCGCACTCTGGCATATGTTCAATCATTTTGATTGATTACCTATCATTGTTCAGTTTTCAAAGATCTGTGCCCCTTCATATGGGGTACTTGAATATAATAACATTTCCATATACTGATGTCAACAAAATTTGGACAAATTTTATGACAAATTTCAGGAAAATTTTATCATTATTTTTGCACAATTTCACGGCCTAATTTTACAGATTTAAAACTTGAGTTATATTACTTTTTTAGACATATCATATAGGGAGAATTTAAAATAAAAAGAAGCCGCAACAAGAATACATCTATTGCATTCTGTTGCGACTTCTTGTCTATATGACAGTGTGTTAATAGAATCCCTTATTTGTGTCTCAACACTGTATATAAAAACTTTTATATATAAGGTTATTGCAACTGCACATTCCTTATAACAAAAGCTATACATATAATGTGATTATATATGTATTAGATGATTAGTTATCTGTCTGAATCGCTTCACGAAGGTTAATTTCGTGCATGTCTCCAACAGAAGGTTCTTCTGCAGACATATTTTTTACGGTTTGTTTTGTAGCAAACCAAACTGCTTCGTTCATGTAATAACGCAATTCTTCATTAGATACATGTTCTTGATCTTGAGCCATGATATCAAGCATAGCATCTTCCAATGCTTGTGCTTCTTCATCAGTCAAAGGACCGCCAACGGCCTTTTGTTTTTGAAGCAATTCATTCATGCGATCAACCATGCTGCGCAATACATTGTAACCATAGCTATTTGTGTAACCTTGGTCCTTATCATATTTAGGGAATGTGTAATAGCTATACTCGTTTTTATTACGGTTTTCACCATTCCAGTTCAATGCAGTTTCTTGGCCATGTACATAACCTAAAGAATGTTTACGGAAATAATCAGCATAATTATGCTTATCTTTAGAATGTAACCATTTAGCTTCTTCTTTAGTTAACGCTTGATGATTATTCTTTTTGCTTTCAGCTAAAGCAATATGTTTTTCCGCATTTTCCCATGCTTTCACAAATTCATGGATACCTTGCACAGCCTGAGGGCTAGCCACAGGAACCAATACAACAGAACCTGTTGTAGGCGCTTTAGCCGGATTTGGTAAAAGCAATGGATCATCATATGTAGCAGATGCCGCATTAACATGGAATACGCCACTGCCGAATAATACTGCCGCTGTGAAAGCAAGCAAAGTGGATTTTTTCATTATATATTCCTCTTTTCTATCAACGAATTAAATCGGGTGGGAGGACCCCCAAAAGGGAATCCTCAACCCGTAATGTTCAGTATGAACGTATTATAAACCTAGTCTTGCCATCATTGCAGCAATATTAGCTTTCATTTGTTCATTTTCAGCTTTCAAATCAGCTACTTCACCTTTTAATCCTTGATTTTCAGCTTTCATTGCAGCAAGTTCACGTTGCATTGCATATGTAGAACTGATAGGTCCTTTACGATAACGATCTGCAGTTTCTGCTTCGCCGTCTCTGTTACCTACTTTCCAAGTTACACCAGCATTTGCCATCATATGGCTATTGCTGCCTGCCCAAGCAACACCAGCATGTAACATCATGGATTCATTCTTATAATGAGCCACACCTAATGCCAATGCGGAGTCACCACGGTAGTTACCGTAACCTGCCATGATTTGAGTAGGTTCGTAAGGGTCATAAGCCATAGGTTTCAATGCGGACAACGCGGAGGACATAGCACCAACTTGACGAACTTCGTTTACAACATTATTCATGCTGTTTGCAACACGATTAAGTTGGGAACCATTAACAGCATCAGTAGAAGTGGAGCTAATTTCGCCTGGTGCTACGTTAGTAATCTTATTACCACCGTTGTTCAAACCAGAGCTTGTTAAGGATACGCTGCCACCACCATTATTTTTGATTGTGATACCGTTACCGTTTGTCACAGTTGTATGACCAGAGTTATCCATAGTTGTAATGGAATTGATACCAGTAATATCTTTTGCCAAACGAACATTCAAGCTACCGTTGTTATCAGAGATAACACCGATATTGTTTGCAGTGGAAAGTTTGCTTTCATCAGTAACGCCACCTTTAACAGTCACTTTTTGACCTAGGTCACGATGGAATTCACCTTTATCACCTGCAAAGTCTAAGCCAGCTTTCTTAAGGCCGTCGATACCTTTCTTCAAGTCGCCGATGTTAGCACCGTTTGTTAAGCTGCTGCTATTATCAGCGATATTGTTGATATCTTCGCCTTCGGCATAACCACTTGCCATGTTAACTACTTTATTACCGCCATTGTTCAAGCCATCCTTAGTCAATGTTACTGCACCAGTACCATCTTTAGGGGATCCTTGACCTGCTGGAGGTGTAGTAATGGCAACACCGTTGCTGCTAACAGTAGTAGTTACTTTAGTACCACCCATACCGGATGTTACTACCATGCCATCTGCAGTTGTTCTTGTGCTCTTAGTCCGTTTATCAGTAGTTACAACACCATCAGCAGTTAACTCAGTGGCCTTAGTTGGATTATCTACAAGTACACCTTTAGCTGTTGTTTGAGTTGAATTATTTTGATTATCGGATACTTTCACATTACCTGCAGTAAGAGCAGTCGTATTACCTAATGTATCAGTGCTTGTAACACCTACACCGTTTGTTACAGTAGAGAATTTCTTATCGTCAGTAGTGGTAATCACACTGCGTAAGTTCAAGTCTTTTTTGATATCTACAGTGTATGTTTTAGACTTATCTGCATTAACTGTAGTTTCTACAGTTGTATTGCCGCTATCGCCAGCTTTCACTGTTGTAGTTGCTGCCGCCATGCTGCTCTTCAACTGTTGAACGTTAACTGCATCTGTATCATTTACACCAGCTGCCACGTTAGTAATCTTTTGATTATTTGCGTTTAAGCCTTCGTTAGAAATGTAAGTTTTACCGCCTACAGATACGCCCTTATCATCAAGAACAACTTGTTTGTTTGGATCGGAACCAACAGTTACGGAATCAAGACCTTTAAGGTTCTTAGCGAGTTTAACGTTCAAGTTGCCGTTTTCATTAACTACGCCAATGTTACCATTTGAAAGTTTAGAAGCATCAGATTCGCCACCTTTGAGTTCCAATGTTTGACCGAGGTCTTTATGGATAGCTTCACCGGAGTCGCCTTTGAAGTTCAAGCCTTTCTTAGTCAAGTCTTCAGTGTTTTTATCAATTTTGTTGTCTACAACTTTCAATTGATCTTCTGTCGCAGCTTGACCATTAGTAATCTTATTAGGATCCCAAGTTCTGTTAGTCAAATCGTTAACAGTACCAGAACCACCGTTGATAGTTACCTTACCGGAGTTGATTGTACCGTTTGTACCATTGATATTTACAGCATTAGCACCTTCGCCAGCTCTAATGATACCTGTTGTACCATCGAAATGAACTGATGTACTACCGGAACCTAAAGTCACTGTGTCTTTCAAGTTTACAGTGTATGTTTTAGCTTTTGTAAGATCGTTGATTTCTTCTTCAACATGGATGTTCTTGCTACCTTTTACCTTAGTATCGGACGCAGCTTTTACTTCGTTCAATTGTTTAAGGTTAACAGCATCACTATCTTCTGTACCAGCTTTAACATTTTTGATTTGCGTATTGTTAGCATTGAAGCCGTTGTTTGTAACAAATGTATTACCACCAATAGTCAAGCCATTGTTGTTGATTGTTGTTTGACCAGTTGTTACGCTGTTCAAGCCTGTTAAATCTTTTGCAAGTTTAACATTCAACTTACCGTTTTCGGATACCACACCGATATTGTTGTCAGACAATTTAGCTTTATCAGTAATGCCACCTACAACATCCAATGTTTGACCAAGATCTTTATGGATTACTTCGCCAGAATCAGCTTGGAAATTTAAGCCTTTCTTAGTCAAGTTTTCCGTGTTCTTATCAATTTTGTTATCTACAACTTTCAATTGATCTTCTGTTGCAGCTTGACCAGAAACAATATTTCCTGGAGTCCAAGTTTTGTTAGTCAAGTTGTTTACAGTACCGTTTGCACCGTTAACTAGAACTTTACCTGCATTAATGTTGCCTGTTACACCATTGATAGTTACTGCATTCGCACCGTTACCAGCTTTCATGATACCAGTTGTACCGTCGATGTTAACAGCTGTGTTACCGGAACCTAATGTTACAGTGTCTTTCAATGCAACTGTGTAAGTTTTAGCTTTTGTTACATTATCTACGGTTTCATCAACATTGATGTTTTTGCTACCTTCTACTTTTGTATTAGATGCAGCTTTTACATCGTTCAATTGTTTAACATTTACAGCATCATTATCTTCCACGCCAGCTGTTACGTTTTTGATTTGCGTATTGTTAGCGTTGAAACCATTAGCTGTAACGAATTGTTTGTTGTTGATTGTCAAGCCATCGTTGTTGATAGTTGTTTGACCAGTTGTTACGCTGTTCAAGTTTGTTAAGTCTTTTGCAAGTTTAACATTCAACTTACCGTTTTCGGATACCACACCGATATTGCCATCAGACAATTTAGCTTTATCAGAAATGCCACCTACAACATCCAATGTTTGACCAAGGTCTTTATGAATTAATTCGCCAGAGTCAGCTTGGAAGTTCAAGCCTTTCTTAGTCAAGTCAGCGCTGTTATCAGTGATTTTCTTATCAACAATTTTCAATTGGTCTTCTGTTGCAGCTTGACCACTTGTGATATTTGCAGGATCCCAAGTGATATTTGTCAAGTTGTTTACAGTACCAGTAGCACCGTTAACAGTCACTTTACCAGCATTGATGTTGCCTGTTACGCCATTGATAGTTACTGCGTTAGCGCCGTCACCAGCTTTTACAATACCTTTTGTACCGTCGATGTTGACTGCATTATTACCGGAACCTAATGTTACAGTGTCTTTCAATGCAACTGTGTAAGTTTTAGCTTTTGTTACATTATCTACGGTTTCATCAACATTGATGTTTTTGCTACCTTCTACTTTTGTATTAGATGCAGCTTTTACATCGTTCAATTGTTTAACATTTACAGCATCATTATCTTCCACGCCAGCTGTTACGTTTTTGATTTGCGTATTGTTAGCGTTGAAACCATTAGCTGTAACGAATTGTTTGTTGTTGATTGTCAAGCCATCGTTGTTGATAGTTGTTTGACCAGTTGTTACGCTGTTCAAGCCTGTTAAATCTTTTGCAAGTTTAACATTCAACTTACCGTTTTCAGATACAACGCCGATGTTGTTGTCAGACAATTTAGCCTTATCAGAAATGCCACCTACAACATCCAATGTTTGACCAAGATCTTTATGAATTAATTCGCCAGAATCAGCTTGGAAGTTCAAGCCTTTCTTAGTCAAGTCAGTGCTGTTGTCAGTGATTTTCTTATCAACAGATTTCAATTGGTCTTCTGTTGCAGCTTGACCGCTTGTGAAGTTTTTGCCATCCCAAGTGATGTTTGTCAAGTTATTTACAGTACCAGCAGCACCGTTGACAGTCACTTTACCGGAGTTGATAGTACCGTTTGTACCATTGATAGTCACAGCATTAGCACCGTCACCAGCTTTCACGATACCTATAGTACCGTTGATGTTGATTGCATTATTGCCGGAACCTAAAGTTACATTGTCTTTCAATGCTACTTTGTAAGTTTTAGCGTGTGTATTAGGGTCTACTGTGGAATCAACATTGATGTTTTCGCTACCTTCAACTGTAGTGTTAGATGCATTTTTAACTTCATTCAATTGATTCAAGTTAACTGCATCATTGCCATCAGTACCAGCTTTTACGTTTTTGATTTGTGTGCTGTTAGCATCAAAACCGTTAGCTGTAACGAATTTCTTACCACCAATTGTTAAACCTTCGTTATTAATTGTTGTAGCACCAGTTGTTACGCTTGTTAAGCCAGTCAACTCTTTAGCGAGTTTAACATTCAACTTGCCGTTTTCAGATACCACACCGATGTTATTGTTGGATAATTTAGATGCATCAGAAATGCCACCGTTGATATCCAATGTTTCGCCAAGATCTTTATGAATGCTTGTAGCGTCATCGCCTTTGAAGTTCAAGCCCTTCTTAGTCAAGTTGCTACCATTGTCAGTAATTTTCTTATCAACAACTTTCAATTGGTCTTCTGTTGCAGCTTGGCCGCTTGTGATGTTATTAGCATCCCAAGTGATATTTGTTAAGTTGTTTACAGTACCTTTAGCACCGTTAACAAGAACTTTACCAGAATTGATATTGCCTGTTACACCGTCAATCGCTACGTTACCAGCATTAATTGTGCTGTTTGTACCGTTGATAGTTACAGCATTATTGCCTTCGCCAGCTTTTACAATACCTTTTGTGCCGTCGATATTAACAGCAGTATTGCCGGAGCCCAATGTTACTGTGTCTTGTAAACCTACTGTATAAGTCTTAGCTTTAGTAAGTGGATCTTCAGAATCAGTTACATTGATGTTTTTGCCAGCTTTTACAACAGTTTTAGCTGCAGCTGCGTTGTTAGATACTTCTTTCAACTGTTTAAGGTTAACTGCGTGGTTATCCTCTGTACCAGCTTTCACGTTTGTAATTTGAGTATCGTTAGCATTGAAGCCGTTTTCTGTAACGAATTGTTTGTTGTTGATTTTCAAACCATCGTTATTGATAACAGTATTACCAGTTGTTACGCTGTTCAAGCCTGTCAAATCTTTAGCAAGTTTAACATTCAATACCCCGTTGTTATTAACTACGCCGATGTTATTTTCTGAAAGTTTGGATGCGTCAGCTTGACCGCCAGAGATTTTCAATGTTTGACCAAGGTCTTTATGAATTGCAGTACCTGCATCGCCTTGGAAATTCAAGCCTTTTTCTACGATTTCAGTTTTTGTAGTATCAATTTTATTGTCTACTACTTTTAATTGATCTTCTGTCGCAGCTTGACCATTAGTAATAGCATTAGGATTCCAAGTTCTGTTAGTCAATTCATTAACAGTACCTGTAGTACCATTAATAGTCACTTTACCGGAGTTGATAGTACCATTTGTGCCATTGATAGTCACAGCATTATCGCCAGTGCCGGCTTTCACGATACCTGTTGTACCGTTGATATTGATAGCTGTATTACCTGCGCCTAATGTTACTTCATCTTTCAAGCCTACAGTATATGTTTTAGCTTTAGTTACATTGTCGATGCTTTCATCAACTTTAATGTTTTTACCTTCAGCTACCTTTGTATTTGCTGCAGATGCACTGTTGGATACTTCTTTCAATTGTGCCAAGTTTACTGCATCGCTGTCGATTGTACCACGAGCAACGTTAGTAATCTTGTTACCACCATTATCCAAGCCTGTTTTAGTAAGGGATACAGATGCATTGTTTGTAGCGCCGTTGCTGATAGTTACACCGTTGGAAGTAACTTTTGTATCACCTACAGTTACGCTGTTCAAACCTTTAAGGTCTTTAGCCAAACGAACTTTCAAGTCGTTAGAGCCATCGGATACAACACCGATATTGTCTTCAGCAGTCAATTTGGATGCTTCTGTGATGCCACCTTTAACGTTTACTTGTTCACCAATTTTTTTATTGATTACGTTACCGGAGTCAGCACCGAATTTCATGCCTTTATTGATCAATTCTTCTTTAGTCTTGAACAATTGGCTACCATTAATAGCATCTGTAGATGTAGCTGTTACAGCACCGTCTTTTACATTTGTAATAGTAGTGCCATTAGCGCCTTCCAATGTTACCTTAGTTTTATCAACAACACCGTTATTGATGTCATATTTAACAGCACGATCTGTCAATTTATCTACAGAAGTCTTGGATGCAATGTTATTGATTGTAACTTGCTCTTTAACGCCTGCATGGTTTTTATCCTCTACAGTCAAGGATACTTCACCATTGTCGTTTACCTTGTAGGAACCATCAGCACTGGAGTTTCTTACAAGACGATAGTCAGTTGCACTGCTACCTTGTTGAGTAATTTGCTCGCTAACTTTTTTCAACTGATCTTCAGTCGCTGCACGACCGGATACGATAGATGTGGAATCCCAGTTCTTATTGTCCAAGTTAGTTACATAATTACCAGTTTCGCTTGCATGTTTCGTATTTTGAACAGTTTGAGCGCCCATTACAACGCCACTAGCAGTTACTCTACCTGCTGTACCATCAAGAACTACTTGATTGTTACCGCTACCCAATGTCACTTTGTTGTTCAAACGAAGATCATATTTAGCACCTTCAGTGCTTGTAGCAGGAGTAGTTGTCAATTTGAGGTTATCATCGGAAACAGTAACTTTAGAATGTTTACCTGCTTCGATTTTCACATCATGTAATTGGCTACCGTTTACAGCATCTGTAGAAGTAGAAGATACTTCACCAGCTTTCAAGTTAGTAATTGTTGTACCGCCTTGGCCTTCCAACGTAACCTTGTTTTTATTAACAGTAGTACCGTTAAGATCATATTTAACAGCACGTTCTGTTAATTTATCCAATTCAGTTTTGGATGCGATATTGTTGATTGTTACTGTATTTGCAGGGCTGTTAGGATGAGCTTCATCTTTAACTTTTAAATCAACCTTGTTGTTTTCTACAGAGTAAGAACCGTCTGCAGAGTTTGTATTGTTGATCAAACGGTAATCTGTTTTAGCTGCATTAGTAGTCTTGATTTCATCAGACACTTTTTTCAACTGATCTTCAGTTGCTGCACGACCAGATGTGATGGTAGGGTTTTGAACATTCCATTCTTTATTGTCCAAACCAGTTACATAGTTTTTATTATCGCTATGTGTACCTACGCGAACAGAACCTGCAGTTACGCTGTTCAAACCTGTTAGGTCTTTTGCCAACTTAACATTTAGATTGCCGTCTTTAGCTACAACACCGATGTTGTTGTCAGACAAAGCACCTGTAGCGCCACCTGTAATACCTAAAGTATCGCCAAGTTGTTTGTTGATTTTAACATTGTTATCGCCTTGGAAGCTTAAGCCTTTAGCAATCTTGTTAGTGTTATTTGTGATATTAGTAGTATTGATATCTTGTTGCTCTTTAGAAGCAAGGTTCGTCAACTTAACTTGTCTAGGGTTGGAACCATCAGCATCAGCAACAGTCAATGTCATGCTACCATCAGCAGCTACTTTATATTCGCCATTGCTACCTGCTGCAGGGTTTGCAATCAAACGGTAGTCAGTTTTGGAAAGACCATTAGAGATTTTAGAGATATCAACATCGAATGTTTGATTGTCATTACGTGTCAATGTCAATCTCTTACCGTCATTGGATACTGTACCAGATGTAACATACGTGTTTTTCAAACCTGTTACTTCAGCAGTCAAACCATTTGTACCGGTCATGTTAATCTTGCCATTACCGTTTGCTTCATACGTTGCAGAACCACGTTGCAAGTATTTATCGTATTTTGCAGCAATACGAGAAATATCACCGATATTAGCCGCATTTGTTAATGTATCACCGCCAGATTGTACATTGGTAATTTGATAACCACCAGCATTGATACCGGTTTTGCTCATAGATACGCTACCAGTTGTAACGGAGTTGAAGTTTGCGTCATCAACTGTTGCAACCGTAACATTGTCTCCAGCGCCTTCTAATTTAATATTTTTACCAGCGTTAAAGTTCACTGTACGATTAGGAGCTTTTACATCTTTAACCTTTTGGCCATTAACTTGAAGTTCCCAACCGGAGTTTGCGGATTTAATAGCTTCATGAACAGTGTTTTTACCTGTATCACCAATATTAGTCATGGTGATAGTACCGTTTTGGTCAACCTGAGCATTACCGCCCAATATATTCTTAGTGCTGTTAGCTACATTACCTACTGCATTAGCAACGCCATATAATTGGCTACCGTTAATAGCATCTGTAGATTGTGCGCTTATACGACCAGCAGCAACATTAGTAATTGTACGTTTTGTAGAAGTATTACCTACGCTAACTGTGGAATCAGCACTACCACCTGCATAGTTGTATTTCAAACCGTTAATTGTTTCACTAGCAGTACTTACAGGAGCAGCTGTTACAGAATTAGCACCTAATGCAACACCACGAACATTATTTACTGTTGCTTTGCTACCGAGAGCTAAACCTTCGTTTTCTTGTACACTAGCTTCGCTACCGATTGCTACCGCATCAGTTACTTCTTTTTGAGCTTTAAGTTTAGTGATTAATTCAGGATTATCTTTGTAAACACTACGATCACGTACACGTTCTAATGTACCAGCTTGAGCGCTTACGCCTAATGCGATGGAACGGGAACCAGTTGCTTGTGCATCATCACCGATAGCTACAACATTTTTCTTATCCCCATCTTGAGTACTCAAAGCACTCGCTTCACGACCCATAGCAATAGAGCCGTAACCTTCGGAATGAGCATTGTTACCGATAGCTGTGGAACGTTCACCTAATGCCCATGCCGCATTACCTGCAGCCACAGAAGATCCGCCCAATGCATATGTATCATTACCTAATGCCACACCGGAACCACCATGAGCACGTGCAGAGTTACCTACAGCAACGGAGTTATTTACTTTATATTGAGGGTCATTTTGAATACCGGATTCAGCATTATTACCGATAGCTATGCCGTCCATTGCACGAGTTTTGGCATTGTTACCAAGAGCAACCCCATTATCACGATAATGTGCTGCACTGTTACCGATAGCTACACCTTGTATTCCCTGAGAAAGGGCATTACTGCCGATAGCTATGCCATGAGTAAAGTTTTCACCTTTATAATTTCTACCTGCCGCTACATTAGCACCTGTACCCATAGCTATACTATCATCAGTATTTGATTTAGCACCTTGACCAATAGCAACGGAACGAGCTGCATTAGCTTGGGTATTAGTTGTTTCATCATATGCTGTATACGGTGTGCCTTTATCATCATATTTAGGATTTGGATTTGCAGAGCCGATAGCAATGGATTGATCACCTGTTGCTAATGCGGAGTGACCCATAGCCAAGCTAGCTTTACCTTGTGCAGATGCTGCTGTACCTATAGCCGCCGCATATTGTTCGCCTGCATAGGCTTGACGCATCATAGCCAAGGAGTTAAAACCCTTTGCCTTTGAAGCCGAACCGACAGCAATAGCACCGATTTGTTCAGATTGAGCATAGTGGCCTAAACCGATACCCAACGCACGAGATTGGGAATAATCACCAATAGAAATACCAGACACAGAACCATCATTAGCACGGGCGTTTGCATTGTTACCAATTTGGATGCCAAACACCTTATTATTTGTATATAAATTTCCTAGTCCTGGATTGCCCGGTGTTTTGTAATCATACATCTGAATAGTAGGAGCCTTTTCGCTAGGATATAAATACGTAAACCCACCATCATTATGTCCTTCACCAGGAGCCAAAGAAAGGCCTCTAACAGGTGCTGCATCAACACCCGAAATCAACCCACTACCACAGGTTAAAACCATAGCCGCCAAACCAACTTTTACCGAAGCTTTAGCAGAATTACTAACAAAGCTTTTGGAGCCACGAGTATGGCTTTTTGCGATTTCAGATACAACGACATATGCGCCCCGTACCTGACTCCAAATTACCCTATAAATACGATTCATTTAGTAGTACCTACCTTTCACACAGTTTTATAAGGGATTCTAAAACCAACACTAAAACACTAAAAATAATAAAATTTTCATCAAAAATTTAATTACTATACATATAAAATATCAGATTAGTTTATGAATGTAAATATATTTTTTTCACATTTCGCTCATTTATTTTCAGAACTTTAAACTTCTTTTAAAAATTGATTTTCTTACTCATTTAAATATATTTTCAATCATAAAAACCCTTGCTACAATGGGCCAAACAACACTTATAATCTAAAACTAATGATTTTATAGTAAATTAATCACATTCATAATTTTCGATTAAAATTATATGTTCTGTATTATACACTATTATGAAAGGTTTGTGAAGTCAAATACAAAAAAAGAACGAAAGTCTTTTCACAGTAGACTTTCGTTCTTTCATTTTATATACCATATAGAGTTAAAATCATCTAATCTTCATGGGTATTTTCTGGTACATCAACAGATTTTACCACATGAATATAAAATGAAGTTTATATGATTTACATGCCTAAACGACTCATAATAAGAGCTAATTGTCGTTTAGTTTCTTCGTTATCTTTCTGTAGACGAAGGTTGTCTTCTTTCAATGCCGCATAGTCTGCAGTTAATTTTTCATCCTGCGCTTTCATGCGTGCATTTTCAGCTTTCAAAGCAGTCATTTCATCCTGCATTACGTACATAGAGCTGATAGGACCGCCCTTGTAGCGCTCAGGAATAGCCTTCTTCTCATCAGAAGAACCGAATTTACGAGTTACACCAGCATTCACCATATTATGACGACTACCAACAGATACGCCTGCATGGAACATAGTATCTTCCGATGTATAATGCGCAACGCCTAACGCCGCTGCGGTTTCACCTCTGTAATTGCCGATACCAGCCATCACTTGAGTTGGTTCTAACGGATCATATTGAATCGGTTTCAACGCAGACATAGCCGCCGCATGAGCACCTACACGTTGCGTTTCGCCCGCCACGGAATTAATAGCATTGGCCATGCCTTCTGTAGCACCCTTCAATTGATTCAAGTTAACCGCATCAGTACCGTTTACGCCAGGGCCTACATTACTGATTGTTTTACCGCCATTATTCAAGCCGTCTTTAGTAAGGCTTACAGCATTACCGCTAGCAGGGGTAATAGTTACACCGCTACCATTCACAACCGTAGAATTACCTCTGGCATCCTTAGTCGTCACAGACTCAAGACCTTTCAAATCTTTTGCCATACGAACCTTGAGATTAGTTCCATCAGATACGACGCCTAAATTATCTTCGGACGTCAACTTACCAGCATCCGTAATACCCCCAACTACATTCACTTGTTCATTAAGTTTTTTGTTAATTGGAGTTCCGGAATCACCACCGTATTTCATACCATCGTCTTTGGTTGCCACTTGATGAGTCTTACCGTTTTCATCTTGGTACTTAATACGAGTGATTACATTGCCGTCGAGATCGGAATCGCCCTTATCAGCAATAATATCGGCATTGCGCCCATCTTTTCCGGTTAAACCGATGTGGCCAATACCGTCTTTGCCGGACATAGATACAGCATCTTTACCGTCTTTACCAGTAACAGCTACTTTGCCATCTGTACCATTTGCTGCATCTGGACCTGTAATGGAAACGCCATCCTGACCATTTTTGCCGACTTTCACCTTATCTGCATTGACCGTATCAGTATTGATCGTCTTGGTAGTGATGCTATCGGCCTTAAGGTCTTTCGCCATCTTGATGTTGATATTACCATCTTGATCGGCTACAGTTTTGATATTTTCGCCGGAATAATCGCTATCAGCCCCTTGACCTTCACCTTTGATAGTAACCTTTTGACCTAAATCACGGTGGAATTCACCTGTATTACCGGCAAAATCCATACCTTTCTTTGTGATTTCATCACCTAAGTTATTAATCTTATTATCCAGGGTTTTATGGGACTTCTGCAATTGATCTTCTGTAGCAGCACGACCGCTTGTGATATTATCAGGATCCCAGTCTTTATTTTCCAGGCCTGTCACATGTCCGTCCTTGCCATCAACAGATACTTTTCCGGCAGCAATCTTGCCGTCTTTACCGTTGATTGTTACGTTGTCACCGGCCTTGATTGTACCATTTTCACCGTCAATCGCAACATTACCGGATTTAATGGTACCTTTATTACCATCGATTTCAACTTTATCGCCTGCTTTAATGGTGCCTTTGTTGCCGTCGATTGTAACCTTGTCACCGGCTTTAATCGTACCTGTTGTACCATCCATCGCAATTTGTTTCGTAGGATCAGTTCCCATCGTTACTTGGTCTTTGAGGCCCACTTTGTAATTTGTAGAACCGTCCGCATTAGTAGTCTTATCTACTTGGACATTATTACCTGCCGTTACTGTTGTAGTAGCAGCTGCTGCGGCTTTATCCAATTGGGATTTATTAACCGCATCCTTAGAATCAGTACCATCGACTACATTCGTAATCTTCTTATTGGACGCATCGATACCGTCCTTCGTCATGGATGGACCGTTGGTAATCTTCACACCGTCTTTTGTAACAGCAGTCAACGGATTGCCATCCTTATCTTGAACGGTCATACCTTCACCATTTACAACGGTTTTACCGTTTGCACCATTAGTGCCATTATTGAAAGTTATGGAATCCAGCCCTTTAAGATTTTTTGCCAAACGAACATTGAGCACATTATCTTTACTGATAACACCGATATTGTTTTTGGTCAACTCATCTTCACTTGTAACACCACCCTTAATGTCCAATTGTTCATTAAGTTTTTTCTTGATGGTAGTACCGGAATCACCACCGTATTTCATACCATCGTCTTTGGTTGCCACTTGATGAGTCTTACCGTTTTCATCTTGGTACTTAATACGAGTGATTACATTGCCGTCGAGATCGGAATCGCCCTTATCAGCAATAATATCGGCATTGCGCCCATCTTTTCCGGTTAAACCGATGTGGCCAATACCGTCTTTGCCGGACATGGACACCGCATCCTTGCCGTTTTTATCTGTAACAGCTACCTTACCATCAGCGCCATTCGCCGCATCTGGACCTGTAATGGATACGCCATCTTTACCGTCTTTGCCGACTTTCACGGATTCAGCCTTAAGATTTTTATTCATCTTCACATTGATAGTCGTGTTACCATCATTATCTTGGTTGATGAAAGTTTTAATGTTTTCACCGCTGTAATCAGCATCGTCAGCTTTGCCTTCACCTTGAACAGTGATAGTAGAGCCTAATTTATTGGTTTTTACACCGCCTACATTGGCATTGAATTTAAGCCCTGTATCAGTTTGACCTGCCAAAGCTTGTTTCAATTGATCCTCTGTTGCAGCACGACCGGATACGACTTTACCTGCATCCCAAGTCTTATTATCAAGACCTGTCACGTAGTTACCTGTATTAGCAGGGGTTGCACCATCGGATTGTTTACCCATGGTTACAGTGCCAGCTTTCACAGTTTCCGTAGCCGTAACAGATGTAACATTAAGATCTTTTTTCAATTTTAGACCGATCTTAGTGTCGTCACCGGTTTGCGTGATTTCCGTCGTAATATTGTCGTCGCCGTTTACCGTTACCTTGGAGCCTAATTTATTCGTTTTTTCATCGTTATTATCCGCATCAAAACGAAGGCCTTTATTGGTAAGTTCAGTTTTAGCGTCATGCAATTGACCACCGTTAACCGCATCTTTGGAGTTTGCCGCTACTTCACCGTTAGCCACATTGGTAATCTTTTTGTCGTTCGCATTGATGCCGTTTGGAGATACATAGGTCTTACCACCTACGGTCAAACCACCACTATTGATGGTTGTACCGCCAGCCGTTACACTATCCAAACCAGTCAATGTTTTTGCCAACTTAATGTTTAATGTGCCTGTGCCATCAGATACAACGCCAATATTATTATCCGTTAAATCGGCAGCTGTAGCTCCACCTTTAATGGCAACAGTACCACCTAGCTTCTTGTTGATAGTCGTACCAGAGTCACCGTCAAAGTTTAGACCTTTATCTACTTCAGATTTAGACGCCACATCCTTAATCGTTACGGTTTTTGTTTGATCCGGATGGTTCTTATCCTGTACGGTCAATGCTACATCACCGTTAGCATCTACAGTGTAGTCACCATTGGAGCCTGCCGTAGGATTAGCTACGAGACTGAAATCAGTTGCATTAGCACCTTGCTTCTTAACTTCGTCACTAACTGTTTTCAACTGGTCTTCCGTTGCTGCACGACCGGATGCAATCGTAGGATTTTCAATGCTCCACGCCTTATTATCAAGACCGGTTACATAGTTGCCGTTATTCGCCGGATTTGCCCCATCAGCTTGTTTACCCATGGTTACGGTGCCGGCTTTCACAGTATCCGTAGCAACAATAGATTTAACATTGAGATCTTTCTTCAATTTAAGACCGATCTTAGTGTCATCACCGGTTTGAGTAATTTCCGTCGTAATGTTGTCATCGCCGTTTACCGTTACCTTGGAGCCTAGTTTATTCGTTTTTTCATCGTTATTATCCGCGTCAAAACGAAGGCCTTTATTGGTCAGTTCAGTCTTAGCATCATTAATATTATTGTTGAGTTCGGTTTTAGTGTCAGCGATGTTTTTATTCAACTCGGTCTTAGTATCGCCAATGGTTTTATTTAATTCAGTCTTTGTATCAGTGATATTTTTGTTTAACTCAGTTTTGGCTTCATGTAATTGACCGCCGTTCACCGCGTCTTTGGAATTCGCGGCCACGTCGCCATTAGCGACATTGGTAATCTTTTGGTCGTTCGCATTGATGCCGTTTGGAGATACATAGGTCTTACCACCTACGGTCAAACCACCACTATTGATGGTTGTACCGCCAGCCGTTACACTATCCAAACCAGTCAATGTTTTTGCCAACTTAATGTTTAATGTGCCTGTGCCATCAGATACAACGCCAATATTATTATCCGTTAAATCGGCAGCTGTAGCTCCACCTTTAATGGCAACAGTACCACCTAGCTTCTTGTTGATAGTCGTACCAGAATCACCGTCAAAGTTCAAGCCTTTATCTACTTCGGATTTAGATGCCACATCCTTAATCGTTACGGTTTTCGTTTGATCCGGATGGTTCTTATCCTGTACGGTCAATGCCACGTCACCGTTAGCAGCTACAGTGTAGTCACCATTGGAACCCGCTGCAGGATTAGCAACAAGACTGAAGTCCGTTGCATTAGCACCTTGAGTTTTGATAGCTTCAGTAACAGTCTTTAATTGATCTTCTGTTGCAGCACGTCCGCTGACAGCAGTAGGATTAGTTACGCTCCATGTCTTATTATCAAGACCTGTTACGTAGTTACCCATATTAGCAGGGGTTACACCATCCGATTGTTTACCCATGGTTACAGTACCTGCTTTCACAGTTTCCGCTGCAGTAACAGACGTAACATTAAGATTTTTCTTCAATTTAAGACCAATCTTCGTATCATCGCCAGTTTGAGTAATTTCTGTGGTGATGTTATCATCGCCGTTTACTGTTACCTTAGAGCCTAATTTATTCGTTTTTTCAGCGTTATTATCCGCATTGAAACGAAGGCCTTTGTTGGTAAGTTCAGTTTTAGTATCACTGATATTTTTATTTAACTCAGTTTTAGTGTCATGCAATTGACCACCGTTAACCGCATCTTTGGAGTTTGCAGCCACATCACCGTTAGCAACATTGGTAATCTTTTGGTTGTTTGCATTGATACCGTTTGAAGATACATAGGTTTTACCGCCTACGGTTAAACCACTAGCATTAATAGTTGTGCCTCCAGCTGTCACACTGTCCAAACCTGTTAATGTTTTCGCTAACTTCACATTTAACGCACTGCCATCAGATACAACACCGATATTATTATCCGTCAAGTTTGCCGCCACAGCACCACCTTTGATGCTCAACTTATCACCTAACTGTTTGTTAATTACAGCGCCGCTATCTCCATCGAAGTTAAGACCTTTAGCGATAGTCGTATTAATCGTAGAGATAGCATTTCTATTGGTCGTAATATCTTGTGTATTTCGAGCAATATCAGTTGTGTTCTTGCCAATATCGGTTGTATTCTTGGTGATATCAGCCGTATTTTTAGCTATATCTTGCTTATTCTTGCTGATATCAGTAGTATTTTGAGCTATATCGGCCTTGTTTTTAACTATATCTTGCTTATTCTTGCTGATATCAGTCGTATTTTGAGCTATTTTGTCCTTGTTTGTATTAACTTGTGTATTAACAGACTTCAACTGATCTTCCGTTGCAGCACGACCGGTTACGGCTTGTGGATTATCTACATCCCAAGCAGTATTGGTAAGACCAGTTACCGTGCCTGCAGTACCATCAACAGATACAGGATTAGCAGTTCCTAAGGTGATTTTATCCCCTAGTCCGATTGTAAATTCCTTACCACCAGCTGCATTTGTACCTTCTTCTACAGTGATATTGCTGTTTTTAGCTTTCACAGTACTCGCCTTAGCCGTTCCACCGATAGCATCCTGCAACTGACTAAAGTTAACCGCATCAGTAGGATCTGTGCCTTTTGCTAGACCGGTAATCTTTTGATTATTCGCATTGATACCGTTCGTCGTCACATAGGTCTTACCGCCTACAGTCAACCCACTACTATTAATAGTCGTTCCGCCAGCTGTTACGCTATCCAAACCAGTTAATGTTTTAGCTAGTTTCACATTTAATGTGCTTCCATCAGACACGACACCGATATTATTATCCGTAAGGTCCGCCGTAGCACCACCTTTAATGGTAACAGTGTCGCCCAATTTTTTATTAATCGCAGCACCGCTATCACCGTTAAAGTTTAACCCTTTATTGATATTAGTTACATTTGTGTTGACCTTATCATTAACGGATTTCAACTGATCTTCCGTAGCAGCTCGACCACTTACAGCTTGAGGATTATCCGCGTTCCAAGACTTATTATCGAGCCCTGTCACAAAGTTACCGTTTGTACCACCTGCACCACCTGATTGTTTACCCATAATTACAGTGCCAGCTTTCACAGTATCAGCGGCAGTAACAGTAGTAACATTGAGATCTTTCTTTAATTTAAGACCGATCTTAGTATCGTCACCAGCTTGACTAATTTCTGTCGTAATATTATCATCGCCATTTACCGTTACCTTGGAACCCAATTTATTGGTCTTAGTTCCACCAGTGTCCGCATCAAACTTGAGACCTGTGTTAATCACATCATTCTTCGCAGTCGATATATTATTGTTTAACTCGGTTTTAGCATTATCTATATTGCCGTTCAATTCGGTCTTAGCGTCATTAATATTCTTATTAAGTTCAGTTTTGGCATCACCGATATTTTTGTTTAATTCAGTTTTAGCATTATTAATATTGTTATTTAATTCGGTTTTAGCCGCATGAAGTTGACCGCCGTTAACTGCCTCTTTGGAATTAGCCGCCACTTCACCATTAGCAACATTAGTTATTTTCTTGTCATTCGCATTAATGCCGTTCGGAGTTACATAGGTCTTACCGCCTACGGTCAAACCACTACTATTGATAGCTGTACCCCCAGCCGTTACACTATCCAAACCGGTTAATGTTTTAGCTAGTTTCACATTTAATGTGCTGCCATCAGATACGACACCGATATTATTGTCCGTCAAGTTCGCAGCCGCTGCACCTCCCTTAATGCTGAGCTTATCGCCCAACTGTTTGTTGATTACAGCACCGCTATCTCCATCAAAATTAAGGCCTTTAGCAATAGTTGTATTAATTGTAGAGATAGCATTTTTATTGGTCGCAATATCTTGTGTATTCTGTGCAATATTTTGTTTATTTTGTGCAATATCAGTCGTATTCTTACCAATATCGGTTGTGTTCTTGGTGATGTCAGTCGTATTTTGAGCTATATCGGTCTTGTTCTTAGCTATATCTTGTTTATTCTTACCGATATCAGTCGTATTTTGAGCTATATCAGTCTTGTTCTTAGCTATATCTTGCTTATTCTTACCGATATCAGTCGTATTCTGAGCAATGTCAGTTGTGTTTTGAGCTATTTTATCCTTATTTGTATTAACTTGCGTATTAACAGCTTTTAACTGATCTTCCGTTGCGGCACGACCAGTTACGGCTTGTGGGTTATTTACATTCCAAGCTGTATTAGTAAGACCTGTTATAGTTCCTGCAGTTCCATCCACGGTCACAGGATGTGCCGTACCTACAGCAAGTTTATTGCCCAATCCAACAGTGTATTCCTTACCACCATTTGCATTGGCACCTTCTGTTACGGTTATATTCGCGTCTTTCCCTTTTACCGTAGTGGCCTTAGCAGTACCACCAATAGCATTTTGCAATTGACTGAAATTAACCGCATCATCAGGCGCTGTACCATTAGCAACACCAGTAATCTTTTGATTATTGGCATTGATGCCATCAGGTGTTACATAGGTTCTAGCACCTACACTCAAACCATTTTTACTAATAGTAGTATTTCCTGCATTAACGCTCTCTAATCCTGTTAAATATTTTGCCAACTTTACAGTCAATCTACCGGTACCATCGGATACAACACCAATATTATTATCGGATAATGCCCCTGTAGCACCGCCTTTAATGACTAGAGTATCACCTAATTTTCTCTTAATCGAAGCACCTGTATCGCTGCTAAAATAGAGCCCTTTTTCAAGAGTATTATTGATAGTGTTAATATCATTCTTATTAGTAGTAATATCACCTTGTATTTTTGTGATATTTCGTGCATTGGCACCAATACGGCTTGAGTTATCTGAGATATTCTGCGTATTTTGATTAATAAAATACTGATTGGAATTAACTCTCTCATTAACCCGCTTTAACTGATCTTCCGTAGCAGCACGTCCTGTAACAGGTGCTGGATTATTTACATTCCATGATGTATTGGTAAGACCTGTGACCGTTCCTGTACCACTATCTATGGTTACAGGATGCGAGGCCGCCCCTTTCCCTACAGTAATCTTATAATTTAAGCCAACAGTATACTCCTTACCACCTTTCGCCGTTGAGTTTTCCCTTACCGTAATATTACCATCATCATTTGCTTTTACAATGGCTTCTTTAGCTGTACCGTTAATTGCGCGTTGCAACTGACCGTAGTTAACTGCGTCCTGACTACCGCTACCGTCTGCAACACCTCTAAGCTGTTGATTATTGGCATTAAGACCACCTGTTGACACATAGAGTTTACCGCCTACAGACACCCCTTTATTATCAATCGTAGCAGTTCCCGCTGTTACGCTATCCAAACCAGTTATTTTTTTAGCCAATTTCACATTTAGTGTGCCATTTCCGTCTGCTTGAACCCCAATATTGTTGTCAGCCAAAGCACCGGTAGCGCCACCTTTTATTCTTACTGTGTCACCTAATTTTACTTGGTTCTGAACAAAGTTATCACCATAAAAGAACAATCCTTTATCGATATTGTCCTTATTATATCTAATAGCATCGTGGATCGTGCTTTTACCTGTAAAGCCGATATCGCTCATCGTTAATTTACCGGTATCAGGATCGAGCGCCGCATTACCGCCAAGGATATTTTTAGTAGTAGTGGCTAAATTGCCCAAGCTATTTGCTACGGCATATAGCTGACTACCATTAATAGCATCTGTAGACGAAGAATTCATACGCCCTGCTGCCACATTTGTAATCGTGCGTTTTACTGTATCATTACCAATACTTACGGTAGAATCTGCCGTTCCTCCCGCTAAATTCTTATACCACAAACCATTTACAAGCTGATTCGGTGTACTATGAGTATCCGCAGTCGCAGAATTAGTACCTAAAGCAACTGAGCGATTATGATTTGTATTTACCGTCGTATTTCTACCGAGAGTAACACTATCCTCTGCATAGCTAACTGCACGATTACCGATGGCAATACTATTTTTCTGAACTGAGTCAGAGTTTGTACCAATAGCTAAAGAAGAATCCTCACGGGCATTACTTTCCCAGCCCATTGCAATAGAATTGAGTCCTACTGCATAGGAATTTACACCAATAGCACGAGACCCTTGAGCCTTAGCTTGTGCATTATTACCGATTGCAACGGCCCATTTACCTCTTGCCTGCGATCCGTTGCCCATTGCAACGGCACCACCCGCAGCGGCTTTAGCATCATTACCAAATGCCATGGAGGCTCCACCCCAAGCTCTGGCATTGGTACCAAATGCCTGATCATTATCGGCGCCCACATAGTTACCGGCCTCATCATATCCAGCCCAGGATGTATTACCAAGGGCAAAGCCATTTAAAGAAGCTACTTTTGTCGAATTACCGATAGCAACACCATTATTTACTTCAACGGTTGCATTTTTTCCGATTGCAACGCCTTGCACATTACCAACACCAGCCCTATTAGTTTGTGTAACAGTAGCACCTGTACCCAAAGCCACACTATTATCTGCCATTGCTGTACTATTGTCACCTATCGCTACAGTACCATTTTTAGCCTTAGCATTATCGCCCCATGGCAATGTAGATGCCTGCGCTTCAGTTGGTATAATCCCTCCTGCTAACATAACAGTACAGATAGAAATTCCGATCATCTTGGCAAATACAGAAGTCATTGTCGATCGTTTCGACATATTCTTCGCTGTTTCAGCCACAACGACATAACATCCTTTTGTACGACTCCAGATTACTTTAAAAATTCGGTTCATCTCGTTTTACTCCTTGCATAAAACTATCAAAATTTGTGAATATAATAAAATATTTTATATTTCTTTTAAAAAATAAAAATACAGTTAATATATGGCTATTTACCGATGCATATTATATTAAACATACCATATTCTATACTAAAAGTAAAAAATTTTTCACTCTCTGTTCACCTCTAAACGATAAATATTTATGAATATACAAAAATTTTTCTATATAGCTTATGAATATGCTAAATGTCCTATTTTTTTCGCATAAAATTAACTTCATGAAATAAAATGGATTTTATCTTAATAAGTCATCTTGAGCAAATTATTAGTCATCGGCCTTAATTACATTACAAGATTCCATGACATATATATGCTCATTACAGATAATGAAATTATTTTTTACATGCAAAAAGGCGCCAAAAGCATTTCGCTTTTGGCGCCTTTTATAAGCACTGCCGTACCAATATGTTATTTCATATTATTTCAAGCCCGCTTGTTGCATCAATAATGCAATTTGTGCTCTCATTTCTTCATTGTCGCGTTGTACTTTTTCGTACTTAGCTTTCAAAGCAGTCATTTCATCTTGCATTACGTACATGGAGCTAATAGGGCCACCTTTGTAACGTTCAGGAACCGCTTTCTTCGCATCGGAAGTACCAAATTTACGAGTTACACCAGCATTTACCATGTTATGGTGGCTACCAACAGATACGCCTACATGGAACATTGTATCTTCTGCTGTGTAATGTGCAACGCCAAGAGCCGCCGCAGTTTCACCTCTGTAATTACCGATACCAGCCATCACTTGAGTTGGTTCCAATGGATCGTATTGAATAGGTTTCAATGCAGACATAGCCGCTGCATGTGCGCCTACACGTTGTG
>OAWU01000572.1_pt1 | contig 21560 bp, 20 predicted proteins | sample 1477041 | NCBI WGS metagenome assembly OAWU01 (sample SAMEA2580266, study PRJEB22360) | human gut metagenome | biome: human gut; feature: human-associated habitat; material: faeces | place: Denmark | collected 2008/2010
CCCGCACCGTCCCCGCCGGTTGCCGCGGCCCCGGCCGGCCTGCCGCTGCCCGCCATCCACTGGCTGTGCGGGGTGCTGTTCGTGCTCACGCTGATCGACCTCGTCGTCACGGTGTGCGGCATCATGCATTTCGAGAACAGTCTCGACAATCTCATGGCCGCCATGACGCATTACGGAGACGCCATGAAGGTCGCCGTCAGCGATGTCACCGGCAAGATGAGCGAATCGTGGAAATCCGGCAAGGAGATGTCGTTCGACTTCATGATGCGGGTCAGGGACGCGGCGATGTCCATCTTCAACCGTCAGCAGCGTCGAATGATCGCCTCGTTCCCGAAACTGCGCACCGAACGCAACAACGATGTGCTGGAGCAGCTGCGCCGGATTCTCGAAAGCCTGTACCGTCACTGACGGCCGGATTCAAGCGACGAACCGGGGAGCATTCCCCGACGTTTCGCGGGCAGCCGTCCTGGCGCATGCTGTCGATATGTTCTGCGAAACTGATAGATGCACAATGCCCAGAATTTGATAGGGAGTACCAATATCCATGGCTCACGTCACCGATTTCAAAGAGGCCGGATTCGATTCCGTCCTTGAAGAACTGGAATGGCGCGGGTTGATTTCCCAGTCCACCGACAGGAAACAACTCGCCGAAGCGTTGAACGGGGAGCCGGTCACCTATTATTGCGGCTTCGACCCGACCGCGGCGTCGCTGCATATCGGCAATCTCGTGCAGCTGATCAACATGCGTCACCTTCAGGCCGCCGGGCATCATCCGATCGCCTTGGTCGGCGGCGCGACCGGTCTGATTGGCGACCCCCGCCAGTCGGGCGAGCGCACCCTCAACCCGAAGGACGTCGTCGCCGGCTGGGCCGAACGGCTCAAGCGGCAGATCGGCGGCATTCTGGAAACCTACGGCGACAATCCGGTGCGTTTCGTCTCCAATTACGACTGGACCGCACAGATGTCCGTCATCGACTTCCTGCGCGACGTCGGCAAAAACTTCCGACTCGGCACCATGCTGGCCAAGGACACGGTCGCGCGTCGTCTGAACTCCGAGGAGGGCATCTCCTTCACGGAATTCAGCTACCAGGTGCTGCAAGGCAACGACTTCCTTCACCTGTTCGACGAGTACGGCTGCACGCTGGAAATCGGCGGATCCGACCAGTGGGGCAACCTGACCTCCGGCATGGACCTGATTCGCAAGGTGCGCGGCGTCACGGTGAACGTGTTCACCAGCCCGATCATCACCGACGCCACCGGAAAGAAATTCGGCAAATCCGAAGGCAACGCGGTGTGGCTCGATGCCACCATGCTCAGCCCGTACCGGTTCTACCAGTTCTGGTTCAACCGCCCCGACGTCGAGATGGAAGGCCTGCTCAAGGCGTTCACGTTCCTGCCAAAGGCCGAGATCGAACGACTCGCCGAAGAATCGCGCACCAATCCCGGCGCACGCGAAGCCCAGCGCACCCTCGCATGGGAAGTGACCAGCTTCGTGCATGGCGAGGCCGCGACGCAGGCGGCGATCGACGCGTCCGCAGCCCTGTTCGGGCGTGGCGGCGACCTTGCCTCCATCGACGAGGACACGCTTGAAGCCGCCATCGACGGACTCAAGATAGAGGACGAGTCCGGTGCCAAGACGTTCGCGTCCGTCGGCATCGACGACCGCATCACCGAGGCCGGGGTGAAGGCAGGCCTGTTCAAGTCTATTTCCGAGGCCCGCAAGACCATCAAGTCCGGTGGCGTGTATCTGAACAACAACCGTGTGACCGACGAAGAGCAGACGTTGGGTCAGGACGATTTCCTGCACGGTCGTTTCGCGCTCATCCGCCGCGGCAAGAAGGCGCTCGGCGTCGTCGAGAAGCACTGATTCATTCCTGCTCCCACTGGCGGGGAGCTGCCGGCCAGGGCCGGCTGGGGTGGTTGCGCCGGCATGGAGGCTATCCCGCTCATCGTGACATCGCATCGCAACAACAGACTTTGCATTAAGAAAGGCATACACGTATGGCAGAAGAACAGGGTCGCTCCGGCGGCAAATCATACGGCAACCGCGGTTACGGCTCCGGACGTTCCGGCGGTTACCGCAAGTCGGGCGGTTACCGCAAGGACGGCGACCGCGGCGGATTCCGTCGCGACGGCGAGCATGGCGGATACCGCGGCAAGGGCGGTTTCCACAAGGATGGGGAGCGCCGTGACTTCCACAAGGGTGGTTTCCGCAAGGATGGTGATCGTGGTGGTTTCCGTCGCGATGACCGTCGTGATGGTGACCGTCCGTTCCGTCGTGATGGTGAGCGCGGCGGTTTCCGTCGTGACGACCGTCGCGATGGTGATCGTCGTGATTTCCATCGCGGTCCGCGTCGTGACGGTGATCAGGGCGGGTTCCGCCGGGATGGCGGTTTCCACAAGGATGGGGAGCGCCGTGACTTCCACAAGGGTGGTTTCCGCAAGGATGGTGATCGTGGTGGTTTCCGTCGCGATGACCGTCGTGATGGTGACCGTCCGTTCCGTCGTGATGGTGAGCGCGGCGGTTTCCGTCGTGACGACCGTCGCGATGGTGATCGTCGTGATTTCCATCGCGGTCCGCGTCGTGACGGTGATCAGGGCGGGTTCCGCCGGGATGGCGGTTTCCACAAGGATGGGGAGCGCCGTGACTTCCACAAGGGTGGTTTCCGCAAGGATGGTGATCGTGGCGGTTTCCGTCGCGATGACCGCCGCGGCGGCGACAACCCGCGTTACCGTCGCGATGACCGCCGCGACTTCCATCGTGATGGCGATCGCCCGCGCTATCAGCGCGATGACCGCCGCGACGGCGAGCGTCGCGAGTTCTCCGCCGAGGAGAAGCGCGAATATCGGGAGCAGAAGCGTCAGGACTATATGAACGGTCCCCGTCGCAATTCCGACGGCACGGTAAGCTACCCTTCGCAGAACCCCTATACGGATCGTCGTCCGAACGAGCCGAAGATGCCCAAGGGCATGGAATGGTCCATGCTGTCCAAGGAAGAGCGTGAACGCCTGCGCGGCCTGTCCAAGGAGCACGCCGAGAACATCGGCCTGCACATCCTCGCCGCCTATGCGCTGGAGGAGAAGGATCCCGAACTGGCCCTCGCCCACGCCAAGTGGGCTGCTCATCAGGCGTCGCGCATCGATTTCTCCCGTGAGACACTTGCCTTCATCGCATACCGTCAGGGCGATTACAAGCTCGCCCTGCGTGAGTTCCGCACCGCGTACCGCATGAACGGCTTCCTCGACTACCTGCCGTTCATCGCCGACTGCGAACGCGGCAACGGCGATCCCAAGAAGGCCATCGAAGTGGTGCGCTCCGACGATGCCAAGGCGTTGCATGGCGAGGCGAAGGCCGAGATGTTCCTGGTCTATGCCGGTGCCCTCGCCGACCTCAAGATGTGGGACAAGGCCATCGAGATCGTCCACACGCTCGGACGTTCCAAAGGGCTGCCGGGCGAATACCGCATGCGTGCCGTGCAGGCCGAGCAGTACTTCCTCGACGAGTGCGGCCGTACCGAGGAGGCCGCCGCATTGGACGACCTGCTCGACCGTCTCGAAACCCAGTACGCCGAAGCCGATGAGGACGAGACCGTGGACGACGTGATTATCGATCACGACATGGAGCACTTCACCGATGACGAGCTCGACATGCTCGGCATCAGCGAGGATGACGCCCAGTTCGCGCCCGACGACTACGACGACATGTACGGCGGCTCCGAAGACGGATACGGCGACGAGTCGGACGATGCCGAATCGGATGACTCCGATGACTCAGCCGATGCCGAAGCCGACCAGAACCCCGATGCCGAAGACGAGGCGTCCCTTGACGGCCCGCTGGCCGACGAGGAGGAGCTGACGGCCAAGGAGACCGAAGAAGGCGCCGAATCCTTCACCGACCCCGCCGACCAGAACGCCGATGACACCGGCGAAGCCGCTGATGAAGCCGAGGACGCGGAACCCGCCGAAGCCGACGATGCGCAGACGGACGAAGCGGAAGCTTTGGATGCCGCCGAACCGGCTGCGGAAGCGCAGGACGAGTGACGCGCATGAACGCCATGCTCAAATCCACCGACCGTCCCATATCTCAGACGTACCGGCTGGCGCTGCTCGATCTGGACGGCGTCGTCTACCGGGGCAAGAACCCGGTGGAACACGCCGCCGATTCCATCAGGGCGGCGCAGCGTGCGGGAATGCAGGTGGAATACACCACCAACAACTCCTCCCGTTTCCAGCGCGTCGTTGCCGAGCAGCTTCGAGGCTTCGGCCTTGACGTCGAACCGCGGCAGGTCATCACCTCGTCCGTGGTGGCCGCCCGCATGGTGGCTCGGCACGTTCCGGTCGGAGCGCGCATCCTCGTGCTGGGTGCCGAGCATCTGCGCGAGGAAGTGGCCGGTCAGGGACTCACCGTGGTAGACCATGCCGAGGACACCCCGGAGGCGGTCATTCAGGGATGGTATCCGGACATGACGTGGCAGCAGATGGCGGAGGTCTCGTACGCGGTGGAGCGGGGCGCGCTGTATCTCGTCACCAACCGCGACCTGACCATTCCCCGCGAGCTCGGCATCGCGCCGGGATGCGGTTCCATGATCCAGGCGGTCATCAACGCGACCGGCGTCGAGCCTATCGCATCCGCGGGCAAGCCCGAGTCTGCCATGTACGACGAGGCCCGACTGCTGGCCGCGGGAAACGAGACGGAGCCGGTCAGTCGTGAATCGTGCCTGGCGATAGGCGACCGTCTCGATACAGACATCGAGGCCGGCAACCGCGGCGGATACGATTCCCTCGCGGTGCTGACCGGCGTCACCAACCCGCATGAGCTGATGACGGCGCCGGCGCATCTGCGCCCGTCCTATATCGTCCGCGACCTGCGCGGACTGCAGGAGGCCCAGCCATCCACCGATGCGAGCGACGGCAACGTCTGGACGTGCGCCGACGCGACCGCCCGGCTGGAAGACGGCTCACTGACGGTGAGCGACGCGACCGACATCAACGCCCTGCGCGCGGCCTGCGCCGCTGCATGGACGTACGCCGACAACGGCGGGGACATCGGTTCGGTCTCATTGCCGGAATTCTCACTGTGATCATCGCCGCCCGCCGCAAGGCCGGCGGCGTTTTCCGTGACGTGCAGGGGCACATGAAACACTGGGCGTAAGGAGCGGCCATGCCGGACGATATCACCGAACGTTACCCACAGCTCGCCGACCTTGACGGCAAAGACGACGACCAGCGCATCGAGGTCTTCCGCGACGTGCTCGGCCAGCTGCAGCGCGAGCTCGACGAGAACCACTGAAAGACAAGGCCGCTGGCAGGGAAACCACCGGATGTGAAAGGTGCAGGAATGGAACGTCTTGACGTGCTCATCGTCGGTCTGGGATTGGTGCCGAGCCGCTCCAAGGCACAGCGGCTGATCCGTGACGGCCATGTGCTGGTCGACGGTGTCGCCGTCACCAAACCGGCCGCGAACGTGGCCACCGCGTCCTCGATCACCGTCGACAAGGGCGACGACTACGTGTCTCGCGGCGCGTACAAGCTGATCGGCGCCTTCGACGAGTTCTCCGGTCGAGGCCTGCCTTCGCCGCGCGGCCTGCGCTGCCTGGACATCGGCGCCTCGACCGGCGGCTTCTGCGACGTGCTGCTGCGCAGGGGAGCCGCTCAGGTCATCGCCCTGGATGTGGGGCATGGTCAGCTCGATAGTCGTATCGCGCGCGACCCGCGCATCATCGAGATGAGCGGTGTCAACATCCGCGACGTGACCGCCGCGAATCTGCCGTATCGGCCGGACATGATCGTGTCGGACGTGTCCTTCATCTCCCTGACATACGTTATCCCGGTCATTGCGCGCATCGCCGCGCCCGGAGCCTCAGTGGTGCTGCTCGTCAAACCGCAGTTCGAAGTGGGCAAGGGCAATCTCGGCAAGGGCGGTATCGTGGAGGACCGGCATCTGCGCGATCAGGCGCTGGAGACGGTCGTCGATTGCGCGAACCAGCATGGGTTGACGGTTGCGGGAACCGCCCCGTCACCGATCGAGGGCACCCACGGGAACACGGAGTTCCTGCTGTTCGCCCGCATGGATGACATCGCCGCAAAGGCCGACTGAAAAACGCCGCATCGCGCGCGGATTCGTCGTCCGTGTCACGTATTGCGCAGATACACACGCTTGGCGGCGCCGGATACCAGCAATACGCTGGACGTGCTGTCCATGGCGAGCTTCGTGATGCACGAGGCGCGTTCCACATGCGATTCGTCAGTCAACCGTATGAAGACGCCCTGCATCAGGGTGCAGATGAGCCTGCTGACACGCAAATCGCCGCCGATGATTCGTTCGGCGTTGCTCGTCCGGGTGAATTCCGTCATGCCGCTGCGCCCGAACATGGCGCTTGACAGGGGAGTCATCCGCAGCCGTTCGGTGCGCAGCTCGTCCGCGTCCAACGTGCCCTGCATATCCAGGTATCTCGTGACGATGCATGAACGGTTGCGCAGCAGTCCGCGAACGGTCATGCCGCCAGGGCACATGACATCGCCCTGCACGATGATCTTGCCGGTGAAATCCAGAGCGGAGCAACGCAGGTCGCCTCCGACATGCAGTTCGCCATGCCCGCTGATTCTGTTGACATGCATGTCGCCGCGGCAGACCAGACGCCCCTCGCAATGCACGTTCCCGCCGTCGAGCCCCATCGCATCGAACGAGCCGCGGGCACGCAAACCGTCGAATCGCATGCCGGCATCGCAGGAGCAGCTGCCGTTCGTCGTCACGTTTTGATACGAGCCGTCGGGCACATGCCCGTCAACCATCGTGATATTGCCCATTGCGCCACCCTCGCCGCCGCCATGTCGTTACGTTGCGACGACTGTGCCGCAACACCTTTTTGACTGTACCAATTGGATGGCGCTGCGGCACGTGCCTGCGTTCAGTATGTGGTCATACGGGGGTATGGAGGGGGTGCCTGGCGTCGGTCAGCCGCGAATGAACTTGTCGATGTTGTCCTGCTTGCCCATGATGACGAGTTCGTCGTTGCGGTGCATGACCAGTTCCTTGGAACCGTACTGGAACTCGCTGCCGGGCGCCTTGATGCCGACGACGGTGACGCCGTAGCGTTCGTTGACCTTCGCGTCCGCGATGGAATAGCCGACCGCGTGCGAAGGCGTGTGGATCTTGACGACGGTGTGCGAGCCCTCGATCTCGATGTAATCCAGATAGTTTCCGGACACCAGATGCCCGACGCGCTTGCCTGCATCCGTTTCGGCGTTGATGATGTGACGCGCTCCGATGCGCTGCAGGATGCGCGCGTGCTCCTTCGACACCGATTTCGCCCAGATGTCGCTGATGCCGGCGTCCAGCAGGTTTCCGGCGGTGATCACCGACGCCTCGACGCTGTCTCCGATGGCGACGACGGCGGTGTCGAAATCGGACGCGTTGAGCTGCTCGACGGCGAGCACGTCGGTCATGTCGGCCTGAACGGTGGGAACCTGCGCGGACCACCTGTTGACCAGTTCGGGATCCTTGTCGACGGCGAGCACGTCCTGCCCCATGGAATCCAACGTGGTCGCCACCGAACTGCCGAATCGTCCCAGTCCGACGACCAGAATGCTCCTGTTGTTGCGTGCCATGCCATCATCCTTTCCGCCGCCGTGCGCGGCGATGCGCCGGTGCCGCCGTCATGGACGCCGCCGATTCTCCGGGCGGCGGTGAACGGTACCGCTTCTACGTCATGATATGGCCATCCCTGGCCGTCCGACAAAGGCGGAGTCGGCGGCATCCGTCGGATGCAGACGGTATCGGTGGCGCCCTCAGCCGACCACGATGGGCTCGTTGGGGTATCGTATCGATTCCAAGGCGCGGGGCCTGTTGATCGCGTATGCGATCGTCATCGGACCGAGACGACCCACCACCATCGCCGTGGCGAGGATGAACAACGCCGCTGGATTGTCCTCGCGCGCCACGCCGACCGAATAGCCGCCGAGCCCGAACGACGAACAGGCGTCGAACAGGGCATCGGTGAGCGAGCAGTCCGAGGCGAGCATCAACGCCAGCGAAGCGCTCAGCACTAGGAACAGGCAGGCGGCGGTGATGCTCACCGCGGTCATCGCCACGCGCGTCGGAATCCGGCGCCGGAAGGCGTTGATGTCGGTGTGTCCGGTGAACGCGGCACGGCAGATCAGTAGGATGACCGCGAACGTCGTGACGCGGATGCCGCCGGCCGTGGAGGTGCTGCCGCCTCCGATGAACATGATGACGCTCATGAACACCTTCGTCGGCTCGCTCACCTGCGGCACCCAGCTCAGGTCGAAGCCGGAGCTGCGCGGCATTACCGCCGCGACGACCCCGTAACGCAGCCGCGTCTCCACGTCGGCGCCCTTGAACAGGAACGGGTTGTCCCATTCCACCAGCAGGAACCACGCCAGCGACAGCAGCACCAGCGAGAACGTCGTCACCAAGGTGATCTTGGTGTGCAGGCTCCAACGGCGTGGGGGAGTGCGGTGGCGGGCGCAGCGCATGAGGTTGAGCAGCACGGGAAATCCCAGCGTGCCGCAGAACGCGCTGGCCATGATCGGCATGCCGACCGCCCAGTTGTTGACGTGCAGGCCGGCGCCGTCCGGCGTGAAGCCGGCGTTGTTGTACGACATGACCGCGAAGAACAGCGCCTCCCGGGCGGTATGGCGGACATTGCCCCTGTTGATGCCGTACAGGCCGGGGAACAGGGCGAGGAACGTGACGGACTCGATGATGAACGTGGTGGTGATGACCACGGTGAGCACGCCGCGGATCTCGTTGAGTTTCGTGGTGCCGAGCTCGTTGGCGGTGAGCAGCCTCTGCGTGGCTTTCATGTGATGGTTGGCGGCCAGGGCGATCAGCGATGCGAACGTCATGACGCCCAAGCCGCCCATCTGCACCGACACCAGCAGCACCACCTGGCCGAACGCGGTCCAGTGCGTGGTCGCGTTCACGATGGAGATGCCGCATGTCGACAGTGCGGACACGGCGGTGAAGAACGCGGTGGAGAAGCTGGTCGGCTCCTCTTCGTGTGAGGAGACCGGCAGCAGCAACAGACTGGTGGACAGAGCCACCAGCAGCAGGAAGTAGATGATGGTCAGACGGCCGGGATGCGAGGTGAGATGGTGAATGAAGCTGCGTTTCCTGCGGGTGCGCTCCTCGGCGGCGGCCTTCTCGAACGTGTCGCCGGAGAACCACCACGCGTAGCCGTGCGATGCCTCGCGGTTCGCTGAGGACTCGTCAAAAACGAGATTTGACATGGTCCTCGCTCCTTCGTATGCGTCGGCGCGCGTCAAGCGCGGCAACAGACTGGTTGCACTCGCCATTTTAGTATTCTTTGGCGCTGATGCCGCCGTCGTCCGCATCGCGGGCACGGGCCCGCCCGGCCCCGGATCGGTCTTCATGGACGCGCCGCCGGCGGCGCTTGCGTTTCGTTTTCGGCGGATAAACGGTTCGTGGCGCCTTATGGGATATTGTGGATGACAGTACGTGGTCGTTTCGGATGATGATGAGGTGTGCGATGGTCTGCGCTCGGCATGCAGTGGTGGTGACGCATTCGCGTCTGCGTGAAAGCGGCACGGTGGTGTCTGAGGCGGTCGACCGGCTGCGCAATGTCGGGTTCGAGGTGTCGATCATCGACAACGTCGAGGCGCCGCAGTTTGGCGGCGTGACCCACAAGGTCGACGAGGACACCGAGATCGTCGTGGTGCTTGGCGGCGACGGCACGATACTGCGGGCCGCTGAACTGGTGCATTGCACGCAGGTGCCGATTCTCGGCGTGAACATGGGTCATGTCGGTTTTCTGGCCGAATTCGAGAGTTTCCAGATGAGCGAGGCGATCCGGCGCGTCGCCGACCATGACTATTCGATTGACGAGCGCATGATCGCCCATGTAGATGTGTGGCTGCCGGGTGCGCATGAGCCGCTGCAGGACTGGGCGCTGAACGACATCACCTTGGAGCGCGCCGACCGTGGCAAGATGGTCGAGCTGTCGGTCCGGGTGGACGATGTGGAGATGAGTTCGTTCGGCTGTGACGGCGTCATCGTGTCGACGCCGACCGGATCCACCGCATACGCGTTCTCCGCGGGAGGGCCGATCATGTGGCCGAACGTCAAGGCGCTGCAGCTGGTGCCGCTGGCGGCGCATGCTCTGTTCGCCCGCCCGCTGATCATCGGCGCCGGCTCGACGTTCACTCTGGACATCCTCGACGATTCGTCATCCGAAGGCTGGATCTGTTGCGACGGACGACGGCAGTGCGCCCTGCCGAAGGGGACCCGCGTCGAGGTGCGCGAGTCGAAGAGCACGTTGCGGCTGGCCCGGCTGTCCGGTGTGCCGTTCACGAACCGTCTGGTCACCAAATTCGATCTGCCGGTGGTCGGATGGCGCGAGCACGCGAGGAACGGTGGTTCCTCGGCACAGCGCACGCGTGCAAGGGGTGCGGCGGACACGGCCGCGGTGCCTTCTTCCGGCGAGCAGGGGGTCGACCATGCTTGAGGAGCTGGAAATTCATGACCTCGGCCCGATTCATCGTGCCCTGCTCACGCCGGCCGGGGGAATGACCGCGATCACCGGCGAGACCGGAGCGGGCAAGTCCATGCTGTTGAGCGCCATCCGGCTGATTTCCGGCGGACCGGCCAGCAGCGGGCGCGTGTCCCCGGGCGCTTCGGAGGCATGGGCGCAAGGCGTGTTCGCCGTGGATGACCGCGGCGGCGTGGCGCAGGAGGCCCGCGATGCCGGGGCCGTGCTGGAGGACGGGGAGTTGTACTTGTCGCGCACGGTGCCGGTGTCGGGCCGGTCCCGTGCCGTGCTGAACGGCAAGAGCGCCCCCCGCTCGGTCTTGGAATCACTGGCGTCGCAGTTGGTGACGATTCACGGGCAGACCGACCAGTTGCGCATCGCCGCCGCATCCAGGCAGCGGGAGTTCCTTGACATGGTCGCCGGCGATGATGATCTGCTGGCGCGGTACCGTCATTCATGGGATGCTCTGCGCGATCTTGATGACCGTCTGGAACGGCTGCGCCATCAGGAGTCGTCCGCCAGACAGCGTGCGGACTATCTGCGCGAATCCATCCAGCGCATCAACCGCGCCGACCCCCAGCCCGGCGAGGACGAGGAGCTCAAAGGCCGTCGCGCCCGCATCGAGAACGCCGCCGATATCGCGCAGGGTGTCAGCCGGGCGCTTGCGGCGCTTGACGCCTCCCAGGTGGATGTCGACGCCGATTCATCGAGCGCGTCTGATCTGCTGAATCAGGCGATCTCCTCATTGCGCGACATCCATGTCGACGGTGATTTCGGCGAATTGGCTGACCGTCTGGAATCCCTGAACGCGGATCTGTCGGACATCGTGTTCTCGCTGTCGCGTGAGCTTGACGGCGAGGAGAGCGTCGAGGATCTGGATGCCATCAACGCGCGCATCCACGAGCTGGGCGAGCTGACCCGGCGCTGGGGGCCGACGCTGCAGGACGTGATTGCATGGCGCGACAAGGCGACGTTCGAGGTCGAGGATCTGGACGCGTCTCCTGAGAAGGTCGCCCAGCTGCAGGACGAGCGCGAAGCCGCATTCGACCGGGCCCTGCAGGATGCCGGGGCGCTGAGCGAGGCGCGACGGGCCGCGGCGCAGTCGCTGGCCGCCACCGTCACCGACGAGCTGTCGTCGCTGGCCATGGCCGGGGCGCGGCTCGATATCCGCGTCACGGATCGCGGGGAAGAGGCGGTACCCGTATCCGATTCCGCCGGCGAGGCCTCGACATGGCCGCTGGACGCGAACGGCCGCGATGACATCGAATTCCTGTTCACGCCGTTCCCTGGATCCCCGCAGCTGCCGATGGGCAAAAGCGCTTCCGGCGGTGAGCTGAGCCGCCTGATGCTCGCATTGGAGCTCGCCGCCGCGGATCGGCGTTCGAGTGCGGCTCCCGCGGGCGAGGGCGGGCCGATGACGTTCATCTTCGACGAGGTCGACGCCGGTGTCGGTGGCAAGGCCGCAGTGGAGCTGGGGCGGCGTCTCGCCCGTCTCGCGCGGACCTCGCAGGTCATCGTTGTCACGCACCTGGCTCAGGTGGCCTCATGGGCGGACGCGCAGTTCGTCGTGACCAAGGGCGCCTCGGACGGCGGGCAGTCCGCGGTGACGACCACGGTCGCCGAGGTATGCGGCGACGCGCGCGCCCATGAGATCGCCCGGATGCTGTCCGGCAGCGAATCCGAGGCGTCGCTCGACCACGCGCGCGAGCTGTTGGCATCATCGTCGCTGACATAGCCGGGGGACGGCCAGCGCGCACGTACGGACCGGATAACCGGCAATAGCGGAAGGAACATCATGGACGACAACCACGGCAAGGCGGCAATCTTCGATCTTGACGGAACGTTGCTGGATTCCATGGGCGTATGGGATCAGGTCGACATCGATTTCCTCGCCAAACGGGGCATCGAGGTCCCTGCCGACTACATGGGCAAGGTGGCGGCGATGCAGTTCCGGCAGATCGCCGAATACACGATCGCCCGATTTGGCCTGCCTGACACGCCCGAGGCGCTGATGCAGGAGTGGGATGACATGGCGCGCGTCGCCTATTCGACGGTGGTGGAGGCTAAGCCGCATGCGGTCGAATACCTGTCGTATCTCAAGCGGTCGGGTGCGAAGCTGGCCGTCGCCACGTCCCTGCCGCCGGCGTTGCGCGAGCCGGCGATGAAGCACGTCGGCATTTTCGACTATTTCGACCAGATTGTCAGCGTCGACGATGCGAACAATGTCGGCAAGGACCGTCCCGACGTGTTCCTTCTGGCCGCCGGCCGTCTGGGCGTGGTGCCGGAGCAGTGCACGGTGTTCGAGGATCTGCTGGTGGCGATGCGGTCCGCCAAGTCCGTCGGCATGCGGGTATGGGCGATCCATGATGATTCTTCTGACGGGGACTGGCCGGATATCTGCGGTCTCGCCGACGGCGTGCTGTTTGATTTCAGCGAGGCGCCGCGCAGTCTGTGAACCGACGCGCAACTGTTATGCTCTCGACCTTGACAGTTGTCCATAAGTGTTCTACTGTTATATGTAACAGTAGAACAGTAATCCGGCTGTGATACTGGAGACACATGGAAAGGGGCATAGATGAAACTGATCATCTCATCCGTGTCCGGAGAACCCATCTACGAGCAAATCAAGAACCAGATTCGCAGCGCCGTGATGAGCGGCGAGCTTGAGGCAGGGGAGGCCTTGCCCTCGCTGCGCAAACTCGCCAAGGAACTGCGCGTCTCCGTGCTCACCGTCACCAGGGCGTACAACGAACTGGCCGATGAGGGCGTGGTGCAGAACCTCCAGGGCAAAGGCACCTTCGTGATGGACAAGGGCAACGAGCTGATGCGACGTCAGCTCGAAACCCAGGTCCGCGAAAACCTGGCCGAGGCGATACGCGCGGCCAAAGCCGCCGACATCGCGCTGAGTGAACTGGGCCGCATGCTCGAAGACGAGTACCGCAAGCAGTGAGTGCCGGCATTGGCCGGCAACCTGCGAACACCGTGGCGTCGCTGTGATACGCGAGGCCACGGGACGAGAGAGTTTCCCAAAAAAGGACCATAGCCATGACCACCATATCCGAACCCGACACGATGGCCCTTGCGGTCACCGGCGTCACCAAGCACTACGACTCCGGCTTCGTGCTGGACGACGTGACCTTCGACCTGCCCAAGGGCTACATCATGGGGCTGATCGGCCCGAACGGCGCCGGAAAATCCACGCTGATCAAGCTGATCCTCAACATGATCCGACGGGACCACGGCAGCATCCAGGTGCTCGGCCTCGACAACATCATTGACGAGGAGGCCGTCAAGGAACGGCTGGGCGTCGTGTTCGACTCCAGCTACCTGTACGAACAGTGGAAGGTCTCGAAGGTCGAGCGCATCGTCGCCCCGCTCTACCCGGCATGGAACGGGGATCGGTATCGGCGGTACCTGGACGATTTCGGTCTTGGGGGAGCTCAGAACGGCAAGAAGAAGATCAAGGACCTTTCGAGGGGCATGCAGATGAAGCTGATGCTCGCCATCGCGTTGAGCCATGACGCCAAACTGCTCATCCTCGACGAGCCGACCAGCGGACTCGACGTGCTCGCCCGCGACGAACTCATGGACATGCTGCACGCCTACATCGAGGACGGCGAGCATTCGGTGCTGTTCAGCACCCATATCACCGTCGACCTCGAACGTGCGGCCGACTTCATCACCTACATCACTGGTGGAAGGCTCTACTACACCGGGCCGAAGGACGAATTCGAGGAATCGTTCCGTATAGTCAAGGGCGGGCCGGGCGAGTTGGCCCAGCTGCCTGCCGGCGTGGTGCTTGGCTCGCACACATACCAGACCGGTTTCGATGCACTGGTGCGCTCCGACAGCCTCGGCACCGTCAGCGCAGCCGTCGCCGATATCGTCGTCGAGCCGGCCTCCATCGACGATATCATCCGCCTGACCAACGTCCGTGATTCCGTCGCGTCTTCGCCCGAGGCCGCGTCTGCACTCAAGGAGGTCGGCCATGGGAACGTTGACTGAGACCGTGCCATCCCGTGCCGTACGGGCACGGCGGGGAAATCGTGGGCTGGCAACCGCATTGCATCTGGACCTGGCGTATCTGCTGGGCGACGGCGCCATGCAATCATTCGCCTCGGTGCTGCTCGCACCGGTGTTTTCGATCATGTTCAACGGCGGGGCGTTCGTCGACGGCTTCGGTTTCCGGTTGGGCGTCGTCATGGCGGTGTTCTCGCCCGCCATGATGGTGCTGACCGTGCCGCTCATCGACATGCAGAGCGGGTATCGGCTGCGCGGGTTGGCGCCCGCATCGCGGCGGAACCAGATGGTCTCGCGGTACTTGATGGGACTGGCTCTGGCCGTGTACGGGGCCGTGGTGATTGCATTGATCGATGGGGTGCAGCCGCTTGTCCGCCGTGATTGGTCATTCACGGGCAATCTGTGGGTGGCCGGCGTGGGCGGTCTGGCCATCGTGCTGATTATTGCGGTGATCATGCCCGTTTCCTGTTTGTGGGACAAGATCATCGGACTGCAGATCACGGTGTGGGTGTTCTATGTCGTCACGTTGATCGGGGCGTTCATCCCGTCAGTCCTCCCCGTATCGATGATCGCCAAGGTGATGGGCGTGGTGGACGCCGTCGTCTCGCATCGTTTCTGGCTGTCCGCGATGCTGGTCGCGGTCTCCGCCGCGGCGTATGCGGTCTCGTATGCGATCGCCGTGCGCGTGTACAAGGCAAAGGAGTGGTGAGATGCGCTGGAGTTCCGTAGTGAGGCAGTGCAGGTTCGATTGCGTGCGAGTGGATTTGTTCGGGTTGTCCAACATGCTGTTCATGTTGCTGTTTCCCGTGCTGTCCTGCGTGGCCGCGCTGGTGCTGACCGTGACCGGCGCACCCGGACAGGTCGCCGTCAGCGTCTACGGCGGCGTATGCGGCATGGCTGCGGTGATGTCGTGGATGTCCGCCTTGAGCGTGAATGTTGCGGAGGAGAGCGGCGGTCATCGGGCCATGAACGGGATGATTCCCATCGCCCGTACGTCGCAGGTGGCCGGACGGTTCCTGTTTCTGCTGGTGACCTGCGCGATGTGGACCGTGGACGTGATGGCATGCAGCGTCTTCTTCGCCTTCGGCGACATGATGGATTCCGGCTGGGCCGGTGCCATGATACCGAGCGCCGTCATCATCGCGTTCTCCCTGATCGTCGGATCGATTCTGATGGCGTTTTCGTACCGGTTCACGTTCCGGGCGATGATGCGGATATTCGTTGTGGTCATAGTCGGGCTGTATGCACTCGTCGCGTTGCTGTCCAGATTGCCGTTTGATTGGCAGGGCTTGCTGCAAGGCGTCGCGGATTTCATGAGCGTATGGTGGCGTGCCGCTCTGATTGCCGTCGTGCTGTGCGTGGGCGTCTACTGCATCTCCGCCGCTCTGGCCATCCGCTTCTACCGCGCCAAAGAGCTGTAAGCCCCTTTATGCCCCTGCTGGCGGGCTGAGCTGTTACAGCGCTTGGGCGGCCTTTTCGACGTAATCCTCCATGCCGTCGATGGGCACGACGTCCTTGAAACGTACATCGGCGGTCTCAAGTCCACGCAGGGCGGCCGGAGCGGTGGTGCCGGTCTCGCGAGACAGCACATCCATGCATTCGAAATCGGTGCCGTCGGCATCCAGGCCCAGTGCCTCGTTGACCACGCGCGGGAACTTGTAGGGGCTCGCAGTCGACAGGATCACGCGCGGGGTCAACGGGTCGCGCGGCATTTGCTGAGCCACGAAGTACGCGCACGCCGTGTGCGGGTCGATCACGTAGCGGTTCTTCTTCCAGCAGTCGGCGATCATCTCACGCACCTGGTTCTCGTCGGCCCAGCCGCAGCCGAACAGCTGGCGGATCTTCGCGAGCAGCGGCTCCGGAACCTCGTACGTGCCCCACTGGCTGAGGTCATTCATCAGCATGGAGATCAGACGGGTGTCGCCCTCGGACATGTAGTACAGCATGCGCTCCAGGTTCGAGGAGATGAGGATGTCCATCGACGGGCTGATCGTCTGGAAGAACGGACGCTGACGGTTGTACGTGCCGGTGGTCAGGAAGTCGAACAGCACGTTGTTCTTGTCGGAGGCGACCACGAGGTGCTTGACCGGCAGACCGAGCATCTTCGCGTAGTAGCCGGCGAGGATGTCGCCGAAGTTGCCGGTCGGAACGACGAACTCGACCTCGTCGCCCACGTTGATGACTTGGTTCTCCAGCAGCTGCGCGTAAGCGGAGAAGTAGTAGACGACCTGCGGTACGAGACGGCCCACGTTGATGGAGTTCGCGGAGGAGAGCACGACGTGCGAGTCGGCGGCGAGCTTCGCGGCGAGCTCCTTGTCGCCGAAGATGCGCTTGACGGCGGACTGCGCGTCGTCGAAGTTGCCCTCGACCGCGCACACGTTCACGTTCGCGCCGGTCTGCGTGCTCATCTGCAGCTCCTGAACCTGGCTCACCTTGCCCTGCGGGTAGAAGACGGTGATCGCGGTGCCGGGCGCGTCTGCGAATCCGGCCAGCGCGGCCTTGCCGGTGTCGCCGGAGGTGGCGGTCAGGATCATGATCTTCTCGTCGGTGTCGCCGTCCGCCGGCGTCGTGTGCGCCATGAAACGGGGGAGGATCTGCAGCGCAACGTCCTTGAACGCGGAGGTCGGGCCGTTGAACAGTTCGAGGATGTAGTCGTCGCCGAGCGGCTTCAGGGGCGTGATGCGCCTGTCGGACCACTGCTCGCCGTAAGCGTCGGCGATGCACTGCGCGAGCTCGGCCTCGGTGAAGTCCGGCAGCAGCGCACCGAGCACCTCGGCGGCGATCTGCTGATACGGCTTGCCCGTCAGGGAAGCGATGTCCACCTTCGTCTCGCCCAGGGAATCGGTCACGAACAGGCCGCCGTCGTCGGCGATGCCCTTGCGGATGGCCTGCTTGGAGGTAAGTGAGTCGGTGGTGCTGCGCGTGCTGTGGAACGTGGTCACTGGTAATCCTTGCGTTGCTGCTGAATGGGATGAAGTTCGGCTCAAGTCTACCGTCAGGCGTGGGCATGGCGGCGGCGGGTACCGCATACTGGCATGGACCCCGGCGTGCGTCGCGGCCGCAGGACACGTGCCCCCATATTGACATGATGACACGAATGCCCCGCAGAGCTCGCAATCTGCGTTATTCTGGGCTTTATGACGAAAGATGAATTGAACGGCGAGGTGTTCTCCGGCGTCTGCGCGAAAGCCGACGCCGCCGCACGCGCCCAATCTGATCTGGCGCAGGCCGACACCCAGGTGAAAAACGCCCTGCTGCACGCGATCGCCGATGCGCTGGACGCCGACGCCTCGACCATCGCCGCCGCCAACGGGCAGGACATGCAGGCCGCAGCCGCTCGCGGCATGGACGCCGGGAAGCTCGACCGTCTCCGGTTCGACGAGCCGCGCATCGCCGCCAGCGCCGAAGGCGTTCGCCACGTGGCCTCGCTGCCTGATCCGGTCGGCGAGATCGAGCGCGGATACACGCTGGAGGACGGGCTGCGGCTCAATCAGGTGCACGTGCCCATCGGCGTTATCGGCATGATCTACGAAGCCCGGCCGAACGTGACCGTGGATGTGGCCAGCCTGTGCCTCAAATCCGGCAACGCCGCCATACTGCGCGGAGGGCACGACGCAGAGCGCACGAACGCGGCGACATTGGCGGTGATCCACGACGCGCTCGCCGCGAACGGATTCGACCCGGCGCTGATCGACACCGTCGACGAATACGGACGCGAGGGCGCCACGGCGATGATGGAGGCACGCGGCCACATCGACGTGCTGATCCCGCGCGGCGGAGCCGGACTCATCCAGGCTGTCGTACGCAATTCCAAAGTGCCGGTCATCGAGACCGGAGCCGGCAACGTCCATATCTATGTCGACCGCAGCGGCGACCTCGACAAGGCGATCCCCATCATCATCAACGCGAAGACGCAGCGCGTCGGCGTATGCAACGCCGCCGAAAAGCTGCTGGTCCACCGCGACGTGGCCGAACGGTTCCTGCCGGCCGCGGCGAAGGCGCTCGCCGACAAGGGTGTCGAGCTGCACGCCGACGAGCGGGCGTTCGCCATCATCGAGGCGGCCGGCATCCCAAGCCTCGCCATGAAGCACGCCACGGACCAGGATTGGGACACCGAATATCTGGCGCTCACCATGGGGGTCAAGGTCGTCGATTCGCTCGACGAGGCCATCGACAGCATCAACATGCATTCCACCGGCCACACCGAGTCGATCATCTCCGAGGACTACTCCGCGATAGAAACGTTCGCCAAGCGCATCGACTCGGCCGTCGTCATGGTCAACGCCTCCACCCGTTTCACCGACGGAGGGGTGTTCGGCTTCGGCGCGGAGCTCGGCATCTCCACGCAGAAGATGCACGCCCGCGGCCCGATGGGACTCAAAGAGATGACCACCACGAAGTGGATCGGCTACGGAACGGGGCAGGTGCGAGCATGAGCGAGGAACGACCGGTGATTTCCACCATACGGGACGATATCGATCTCAACGACCAGACATTGGGCCTGAAGATTGCCGCGGAACGGCTCAGCATCGTCCGCTACGTGTTCCTGGTGCAGATCGAGGATGGCATCGCCTCGGCCAGCCAGCGGGCATCGCTGGAATATGCCGACGCCGTGCTCATCGGCTGGCCGGAGACCGACTCCCCGGAAGTCGTGGAACTGGACGCGGCGAAGCTGAAGACGGTGCGCGAACAGATGGGCATGATGGAGCAGTACATCCGCCGTTTCAGCGCCATGGAACGCAAGGGCGACGTCGACGGCATGACCGACACGCTGATCCGTATCACCGAGCGCGTCGCCGAAGTGCGCAGGTTGTACCAGCCCGGCTTCCCCCTGCCCACGTTCGCCGAGATCCGCCGCGTCGTGCAGGACGAATGGGACGAGGACATGGGCAAGATCGACCCGCAGGAGGCCAACACCACCGCGGACCAGGGCAAGCGCGAGACGGACGAGGCGGACAGCCAGCCGGAGGTCTCGGAGGCATGACGACGCGAAGGCCGCCGCAGGAGGCAAGCCCATTGGCCGCAGAAGCCGACCCCTCGCCCGAAATCCAATATCTCGTTGAGCCGGAGCGCCGCATGTCGGACCTGTCATCCGAAAAACCGGACGGAGCCAAGCGGTTCTCCACGCGCGGCAACTGGCACATGCGCCCGCGCGTCGGCATTATGGGCGGAACCTTCGACCCGATCCACAACGGCCACCTGGTCGCCGCCTCGGAGGTGGCCTGGGTGTATGACCTCGACGAGGTGATTTTCGTGCCGACCGGCCGGCCGGTCTTCAAGCTCGACAAGCAGGTCACCAACGCCGAGGACCGTTATCTGATGACGGTGATCGCCACCGCGTCGAACCCGAAATTCACCGTGTCCCGCGTCGACATCGACCGGCCGGGCGTCACCTACACCATCGATACGCTGCGCGACCTGCGCTTGCAGCATCCCGACGCCGAGCTGTTCTTCATCACCGGCGCCGACGCGGTGGCGGAGATCATGGAGTGGAAGGACGCCGACCAGATGTGGGATCTGGCGCATTTCGTAGCGGTCACACGGCCCGGCTACTCGTCGCCACAGGGGGTGCGGCTGCCCGACGGCAAGGTGGACACGCTGGAGATCCCGGCGCTGGCCATATCCTCCACCGATGTGCGCCGGCGCGCGACGCACGGCGAGCCGGTATGGTACCTCGTCCCTGACGGCGTCGTACAGTACATCGGCAAGCACGGCCTGTACCGCAGGCGTTCCGGCTGACCGGGACACGCCGGCGAGTCGTGCCGGGAACGCTAACGGAACATGAACCGGGGCTGGCCTGCATGTGACATGCGGTCGGTGTGCACGGTTACTATGACATTGTCCACTTCAGCGAAACACAAACGTTTGGAGACATGGTGAGTGCAATCCTCGAAGGAAAGCCCGATAAAAACCTCATCCTCGTGACCGGCCGTACGCATCCGAAGCTTGCCTCGGACGTCGCCGAACAGCTTGGCATCGACATACTGGAGACCACCGCATACGATTTCGCCAACGGCGAGATGTACGTGCGCTACACCGAATCGGTGCGCGGCGCGGACGTGTTCGTGCTGCAGACCCACGCGGATCTGGTCAACAAGTCGATAATGGAACAGCTCATCATGATCGATGCGTTGAAGCGTGCCTCCGCGCGTTCCATCACCGCGGTATGCCCGCTGCTGGGCTACTCCCGTCAGGACAAGAAGCATCGCGGACGCGAGCCCATCTCCTGCCGTCTGATCTTCGACCTGCTCAAGACCGCCGGTGCCGACCGCATCATGAGCGTCGACCTGCACGCCGCGCAGTCCCAGGGTTTCTTCGACGGCCCGGTCGACCACCTGATCGCTATGCCGGTGCTGGTGGACTATATCCGCGATCGGTTCTCCAACGAGCTGGGCAACGTCGCGGTCGTCTCCCCGGATGCCGGCCGCATCCGCGTGGCCGAGCAGTGGGCGCAACGCCTCGGCGGCGGCCCGCTCGCCTTCGTGCACAAGACTCGTGACATCACGCGCCCGAACAAGGCGGTCGCCAACCGTGTGGTCGGCGATGTCAAGGGCAAGGACTGCGTGCTCGTCGACGACCTGATCGACACCGCCGGCACCATCGCCGGAGCCTGCCACGTGCTGCGTGACGCGGGCGCCAAGTCCGTGACCGTGGTCGCCACGCACGGCGTGCTGTCCGGTCCGGCCGTGGACCGTCTCAAGAACTGCGGTGCCAGCGAGATCGTGCTCACCGACACGGTGCCGATTCCCGAAGAGAAGCGCTGGGACGGCCTGACCGTGCTGTCGATCGCGCCTCTGCTCGCCAGCGCCATCCGCGCGGTGTTCGAGGACGGTTCCGTCGCGGAGCTCTTCGACACGTACCCCGAGCACCACGGGCAGGGCTTCCTGTTCGCATGAGCTTCGATTTGACGAAGTCGCGAGGTATGGCATAATAAAAACTTGGCGGGTTCACCGCCATTCCCCCATGGTGTAATGGCAGCACACGGGTCTTTGGAACCCTTTGTCTTGGTTCGAGTCCAGGTGGGGGAAC
>OAWU01000575.1_pt1 | contig 21508 bp, 18 predicted proteins | sample 1477041 | NCBI WGS metagenome assembly OAWU01 (sample SAMEA2580266, study PRJEB22360) | human gut metagenome | biome: human gut; feature: human-associated habitat; material: faeces | place: Denmark | collected 2008/2010
GAACGTGTCAGCTATGTCATGCACATTGCTTTTGAGTCCGATAATCATCGGCTTGTTCGCCAGTCCGAGACGTTTCATCTCAAAGGCGGCTATGCACATGATAAGGGTTTTGCCCGTACCTACCTGATGGTCGATTATCCCGCCTCCGTTCATCTTCAGCATCCATACGGCATTTTTCTGGCTATCGTACAGGGACGGTATGCCCAGCCCTTTCAGGTCAAGGAACGGGAAGCTTTGCAGGGAACCGTCGTAATCGGGACGTACATAGCAGTTGAACTTGCGGTTGTACATGTCCGCAAGGTTCTGCTTGAACTCGGGCAGCTGTTCATTCAGCCAGCCGGTGAAGGCGGAACGTATCTCGTTGATTTTGGTGTCGGCAAGCTGGATGGCCTCCGCATCACGTACCTTAATGTCATTGCCCTCCTTGTCCTGTACGGTCTTGGTTATGTCGGGTACGGTGTTGTGCAGCGCATGTTTCAGCAGGTTGTTTCCGTAATAGCCTCTCTTTTCCCCTTTCACATAATATCTGTCGGTGATGTTCGCGTTGGTGCTCTCGAAGCTTACGCTGAATTCGTCGATGGATTCCGTATAGTGGATATGGGCCTTTGTCTCAAAGAGGTATCCGGCGAATTCCTCATATACGGACATGGGTATCCACCGTTCTCCCAGGTTGAAGTCAAGCTGTTCGAAACTTATAGGCTCCGGTATGGCTTTTCGAAGGGCCTCCAATGATTTTCTGCTCGCGCCGTCATCGGGATAGTCTCTCAGGTGGTTCTCTATCCATTCTGCTTTGGCAATCACATTGCCCGCTATGAAACGGTCCTTGATTTCATGGCTCTTCATCATGGGATTGTAGAAGATGCGCTCTTCCAGCTGTTCGAGCAGTTCCTGCCTGCCGATGTCGCAGAGATTCTCCATATATTCCAGATTGACCTCGCCGAACTTGTTCAGGGATGCCGCAAGGGCTTCCTGCGGTGTATCCACATGTGTCACCTCGTTGGCGTTGAACGATACGGGCACGGTGAATATGTCCGCTTTCTGTATCTTCCCGTTGACGGAACGCTCCAATGAGAGCATTTCCCGTCCTCCTGCATCCAACAGCAGGAACTTGGCGTTGTCCTTTCCGTTCAGCTCCCTGAACATGCGCTGGAAACGGTCATACTGCCGGTTCAGTTCCTCCCTTAGTTCCGGCTGTTCGGTTTCCGTTTCGGCTTCCGCATTGTAGAGATTGTGGTAGGCTTCACGGAGCGGGATATAGTAGGCGGCCCGGTATTGTTGTGTGACAGTCAGCCTGAGCGGATGGAACTGTACTTCGGGAGTACCCAATCCCTGCAAATATCCGTATTGCTCACCGGCTTTCACGAGAGAGCCGTTCTTGTATTCGGGGCGTATTTCTCCGGTAAACGGACGTGGTTCCGTTTCTTTTTTCCGTTCTTCCTCGAACCGTAGTCTGCGTTCCTGCCATTTCGCTTCCGCTGCCGCCTGTTCCCCGGTCATTTCTTCTTGTGAGACGGCTTCATCATACATGTTCTCTTGCGAGAACAGATTGAACATTTCCGGTTCGTTTCTTTTTCTTTTGCGGGATGCCGATGCTGTCCGGCCCGGTGATGGTCGGCTTTCCATCATCTGCCCTCCGCTTTCTCTTCGTCCGCATAGGCGGCAAACAGATTAAGTATGGGTTCATAAGGCTTGGTTGACAAGAGACTTTCTTCCTGCATCTCCTGCCGGTGCTCCACTGCTGTTGTTTCCGGTGGGACTTCCGGTCCGGTTTTCAGGGCAGTGGAAACGGTAGAACGGGACAGGTTTTCTTCATAAAGTTTCCGGTCAAGATGGTTTCCCACATCTTGCGCCAATAATAGCCTGAGATGTTCGGAAATGGCTCCGATACCCCCTTCATGGATAAAATTCATGGCCGGTTGTCCGTACATGTTTTTACCCATGGATACGGAAGTATGGATGATATGGTCCAAATCGGCATAGCTGTTGTTAATATTGATGCTGCCCGATATAAGACGGGTTTCAATAAAGTCCGTTCCTTTTCGGTCAGTTCCGATTTTCGGGTATTCTTCTGCAATACGATCAGGTCGCTGCCCACTTCCGTACCCGCATCGGTAAACAGATTGTCCGGCAGACGGATGGTAGAAACGAGATTGGCATGGTTTACCAGCCACTCCCTGACGGGACGGTTCTGTGGCGAGTCCATGACACCCGAAGTCGTGATATAGGCCAGTATCCCGCCTTCACGCAGCGTATCCATGCCTTTGAGAAAGAAATAGTTGTGTACGGCAGCGAGTGAGGATTTGCGCACTGGGTCGTCACTCCGGTCAAAGTCCCGGTCATAAATCCTGGTATTCCCAAACGGGATATTGGAAGAAACAACATCGAAGTAGCCGTTATAATAAGGCTGTATGGACTGGAAACCCTCTATGTTCACCTTGCTTTCCGGATAGAGGGATGAGAGTATCCTTCCCGTCAGCCTGTCCTTCTCGAAGCAATGGATTTCGGGGACATCTTTCAGAGTGCTGATGAACATGCCCGTTCCGGCGGAAGGGTCAAGAAAACGTTCCGGGCGGATTTCCGGTACCAGCAGGGCTTCCTGCATGGCCGTTACCACCGGCTCGGGTGTGTAAAAGGCTGTAAGAACGGAATTCTTAAGACTTTGGACGTATGACTTGTATTCTTTCTCGTCTTTGGAATACTCACGCAGAAGTTCATGCAGCAGCCGGACCTGGGGAAACAGTTCTTTGTCCGACCTTCATTTTTCTATGTCCGTATCTTTCTCCGCCGGATTCAGGATGCACTTCAGTCCTCCGAAACCCGAATAACCGTTCAAGATCTTGCGTCCCTGTTCCGTAAGACAGAACTCCGGACGCATGAATATCAGTTCAAGTGCGGCTATGTTGTCCGCCAGATGTTGTCGTCTGTTATACGCCATATTGTTCTATATAAGATTGTATGAAACCTGTAAGTTCAACGGTAAGTGTATGACAGGCCGGGGATGATTCAAACCTGTCGTCTATGGAATATTTGCCGAATACCGCCTCTGCGGGTGACAATACCTTCAGGCAGAAATCCGTCCGTCTTTCGGGCCGTACTTCGGGAAACCACTCCGATACGGCCTCGAAAACCGTATCGAACCGGGAAAAGCGCAAGTCCTGATAGAGAACGGCGTCAGCCTGTTCCAAAGCCTGCCTGACGGATAGGCCGTCACGTATGGCATGTTCGTAAGCCTCTGCGGCACTGTCCGCACGCTCCCGGATGAATGCCTTGTCACCGGCCATGTGCGGATGGCTTTCTCTCAAATAAAAAAGGAGAGCTGACTTGAAGCAGGACAGTTCTCCGTTGTTGTCATGTTGTGTAATCATCATCTGTTGTCATTGGATTTTGAATGGGGAAATAATTTGTGACATACCCGGTAACCTGAGAGGAAACCGGGTATATGGATTCGGTAAACGTTCCGCCTGCTGCCGGATTACGAGAACGAGAGGCTGTTCTTTCTGGCCTGCGGTCTGGGAGATACGACATGGCGGGCCGTCTGCTTTGTTTCTTGTTTCCTGTCGTTTTTGGGATTTTCAACCGCCGGCTTGTATTCACGGGCATTGCGTCCTATGAGCAGGTTGTTGCTCTTGTTGCTGAAACGCACATCATCCGAGAACAGCTGTCTGGTCTTGGGATTGCGCATGTTCTCAATGAATACCATGCCGTGATTCTCCAGTATCTTTTTCTGTTCGGGGGTTATCTTGGCTCCTAAAATCGTATCGTTGACCTTCAGCTGCTTGTCGGACTGTTTGAATGCGATGTCCCTTATGGTCGGATCAACATAGGCCACACCGGAAAGCATGGTGTCGTTCTTGCGCTGTATGTCATTGATTGGGACTTCGCCACCAGAAGCGAGTATCTGCTTCTGCTTGTCGTCCAGTCTTTTCCCATAAATGTAGTCCGGGATTTTGATGGCATCCACGGGCATGGTGATGATGCGGTTGGTGGACTCGTGGAAACTGACATAGCATTTGCATACATTTCCTGTAAGCGTGTCCTTCATTTCCTTGATTCCTCCCAACGTACCCGTTTCGGCCAGTTTGTCCTTCTCTTCATCCGTGAATACGTCTTTATAGACCGGCAAATCATATTGGGGCTTGTCCAGACGGGTGAGTGTCTTGAGTTCCACTTTGCCGTCCGCACCTTTCACACACATGAAACAGGCCTCGCCCAAATCTTTCTTTTCTCCGTTTATCTCCTTGCTGATGGGCAGTGCGGTGGAAGTGATTCTTCCTTTGAGAAGTTCTCCCATGCAATGGTTGTTGAACAGAGTCTCCTTGTCAAGACCGAGTGCGTTCAGATCTTTCCACGGCAGCTGGTGCTCATCAAACTTATACCGCCGGGCCAGTTTGGCGATACGCCCCTCGTCGTTGAGTTCACAGTTCTCCACCATCTTCTTGCCGTCCGGTCCGGGGTCTTCTCCTTTCCGGATCTGGATGACCGCGTTCAGCGTTTTGTCCAAAACGGCAAGTGGTACAAGGAAGAAACTGAAGCTTGTAGGATTTTGATACTGGTTCTTGAAGTTCGTGAAGAACAGTTCCAGAGGTGTGGTACGGTCCAGTTTGAGGAAGCTGTTGCTGTTCTTCTTGTCGGGTGGTACAACTTCGATGTTGCCGTCCTGTTCGTTCATCCTGGAGATGACTGCGGTCTTGTTCGTTCTCTTGTCAAGGACTGCCATTACATGCTCGTCCTGACTCTGTTCTTGTTGCTCTTGCTTTTTCTTAGCCATAAAATTAATAGTTTAAGTGATACAATAATTAATCAATACCGGGTAAACTTTAGCCCGTCAATGCGAATATAGAGGATTAATTGATAAGGAATTACGTTTTTAAGACTGCTGGAAATAAATGGCGGGAATTGGCGTGGAATGGCTAGACATGATTGTATATGATAAATTATTTTTAATTGATTTGATTGCATTGAAAAGATAAATCGTCCGAAAGATTGTCCAGAAAGAAGTACTTTGTTAGATAACAGTGATTTAGTTAATTTATTTTACACGATGGTGCAGCCATTGCCTATTATTGTGAAGGTGCTAATTCGCTATTATCATATAAATGAAAATGGAAAAGCTTTTATTCTAGTTTGGAGAAGTATGAGCTTCTTTAGCATAAGATATAAATAAGTGAAATTCAGTGATGGGAGTTGTAGTCGCTATTTTTTTATTTATTACATCCATTGGTTAATACTAATGACTGTCGTTCGGAAAGATAAGAAATTATGTTTGAATTGATTGAAAATATAATAATTCTGGAAGACTTTTATAATCTCTTCATTTATAAGAGGTTTGAAAGAGAGGCAAAAGTTGAGGTAACGAATAGGTAATCTGTCTATTTCTGCGTTTTGCTGTGAGTTGCTATCAATGTTACTCATCTTAATACAAAGGTCATTTAAATTCGTTAAAAATTAAGTATTACCTAGTGAAATTTTATTTCATATCAGTATTTTGGGTTGGTTTTGTCATAAAATAATCTGTCTCTTTCGCCAAGTGAAAGAAAATCACTATATTTGTGGGCAAATAATAAATTTTGTTAATATGGGAACAGACATAAACCGCCTGAAAGTTGTTTTAGCTGAAAAGAAGAGGACAAATAAATGACTATGTGAGCAATTGAACGTCAATCCATCCCACAGTTTCAAAATGGTGCACGAATAGTTCACAACCAGACCTTGAAACCTTAGTTAAAATATCACGTCTATTAGATGTGGATTTGGACGATTTAGTGAATAAGAAATTCATAACTTCTCAGCAATAAATCAAGTGTCTGAGTTATGATAAAAAGTCTAAAATGAGAAATAAACGTATTGAATATATAATAGATGAAATACTTGATCAGTATGCGTATGCTGACGAGTCTACTCGACCATGGATTATAGGATTCAGTGGAGGAAAAGATTCGACTGTATTATTAATGCTTGTATGGATAGCACTCGAAAAATTGAAAGAGCTACCAGGGCCGTTCCAGCTTCGCAGACCAATATACGTAGTATGCAATGATACAATGGTTGAAAATCCTATAATTGCATCGTATGTTGACCAAGTTCTCGAACAGATAGAAAAGAAAGCAAGGGAAGAAGACTTACCTATTTTTGTCAGGAAGACTACACCTCGATTGGAGGATTCATTTTGGGTGAATGTTATCGGAAAGGGCTATCCTGTCCCTAATACAGCATTTAGATGGTGTACTGAGAAAATGAAAATTAAGCCTACAGCTCGTTTTATAATAGAGCAAGTTGACGAGTGTGGTGAAGCTATAATTTTAATTGGAACAAGAAAAGCAGAAAGTGCGACTCGTGCTCGCTCCATTAAAAAACATGAAATTCATGGCAAGCGGCTCACAAATCATACACTATTGGCAAATACATATGTCTATGCACCAATTAAAGAATTGTTGTTAGAGGAAGTCTGGTATATAATAAACACTATTCCTTCCCCTTGGGGATTTGATAACAAAATTTTGTTTAATATTTATGTTGATGCGAGTGCGGACGATTACGAATGTCCAACGGTTGTAACAGACAAGAGCCATGGATCTTGCGGTCAAAGTCGTTTCGGATGTTGGACTTGTACGGTTGTAAAGGATGATAAGTCCATGCGTTCACTTATTAAGAATGGGCGAGAATGGATGCAACCGCTTTATGATTTTAGGTTGAGATTAGACAAAGAACGAAATATTATTGAGAACCGATTCCCTTTGCGACGTGATGGAAGAAGAGCAGTAAACGATATGGGACCTTATACATTTACATATAGGGCGAAAATGTTGGAAGGTTTGCTGAATGTTCAACATGAGTTGCAACAGCATAATCCAGAAATGAAGCTCATTACTGATCAGGAATTGATTGCAATTCAAGTGAATTGGTATCGAGATTTTAACTTTGCACATCAAGTATCAGAAATCTATAACAAAATCTATAATTCCTCATTAGATATGGAAGAGGGCAAAATAAAAAATAAATTGGAAGCAGACTTGATGCGAGAAATTTGCCAAGAAAACATTGAAGAAGGCGAATTGATTGAGCAACTTCTTATGCTTCAGAAAAGCAAGTCACTCATGCAACGGCGCCGTGGCTTAAAAACGGAAATTGAGTCTCGTTTAGAGGAATTCGTAAATAAAAAGAAATCATGACGATACGCGAAATAGAACTTGATAATTTCCGAATTTATAAAGGAAAGAATAGAATTGAACTTTTTCCAGATGGGAATAGGAATCTGGTTATCGTCAGTGGTAATAATGGTTTCGGTAAAACAACTTTTCTCATGTCATTAGTTTGGTGCCTATATGGTAAGAACATGGGAAAAGTCGATGAACTATACCGTAAAGAAATTGACGAAAAAGGAGGTTATAGCAAGTACATCGGAAACAGTCTCAACTTTGCTGCACAGAAAGAAGGTGAAACCCGATTTTCTGTGTCCGTAACATTTACAGATGTAGAAATCCCTGATACTCCTTGTACTGAAATAACAATTGTTCGTTCATATGATAGCGCAACGAATTATGATGACGAGTTAGAAATTTTGATTGATGGTCGAAAGAACGATCTGTTCACAGGGTCAAAAGAGGAAATCACAAAAGAAGAGGAGATATTTATCCGAGATTATATACTCCCAATAGAAATTGCAAAATTCTTTTTCTTTGATGCTGAAAAGATTGTTTCGTTTGCTCAGATCAACACACCAGAACAACGTAGGGATTTAAGTCTTGCGTATTCTCAAGTTCTTGGGATACAAAAATATGAGGATTTGAAAAATGAATTAGTCAGAATTCAGGATGACTATAGAAAAGCATCTGCCAAACCACAAGAGAAACGTGAGTTTAATGCATTAATTGCGGATATTGATTTCAAAGAAAGCGAAATAGATCGATTGTCCGAAGAAATTACCAATTTGGAAGATGACAGAGTAATCAAACGTCATAATTCGGCTGAACTTCAATCAAAATTGATTAGGGAAGGTGACATGATGTCAGAAGATGAATTGGTGAGATTAAAAGAACGAAAGACGGAGCTTGATACAGTATTAAGGGAAGCAGATGACAGTCTTAAAGATTTATACAGCCTTATTCCATTTGGTTTGGCAGGAGGGCTTATGGCTGAACTTTCTTCCCAATTAGAAACGGAAAAAGCATATAAGCAGAATAAACTCCAACTGGAAGGGGTCAATGATAAAACTGATGTCATACTTGGTGATATTGAGGAAGCAAAGAGAAAACTGCCTTTCCCCATTGATATAAAAGCTCGGAATTTCTACGAATCTCAAATCAGGCAACTCATCAAAAAGCATTTTTACAATGTTTCAGATGAAAGTAAGTTTGAACACTTCTGTACATTGCATGATTTTAGCCAAGGACAAGTCGAAGAGTTTATGCGTATCATTATGAAAATCAAAGAGAGTAAATCTTCTTTTGAAAATCTAATCAATAAATATACGAAAGCTAAAGCCGAATTATACACGATTGAGAAAAACATTCGCGAGGCTGAGAAAAAGGCAGAAAGTGATTATGTTCAAAATTTGAGGACACGAAAAGAAAATATCGACCGTCAAATAGATTCTATCGGAGAAGAAATCGGGAAAAAGCAAAGCGAAATAGAGACACTTAAAGACCAAGTGATTGCTCATAAAAAACAAAAGGAAATTCTCTCAAAAAAAATAAATGTTTCGGATCAAAATCGTGCGGTTGATAACGAGGCTACACGCCTTATTCACACAATACAAAAATTCCTTATTCGTTTTAAGGAAGAAAAGAAAAAGGCTCTTGCAAAGAAATTGGAAGCAAAACTTCAATCTTATTTGCATAAGACCAATCTTGTTAAGAAAGTAATTGTTGACATCAATGGCAACGGTGATGATGTTGACATTTGTCTATTTGGATATGATGATAAAAAATTGACAATAGTATTCTTTCCATGGGTGAACGCCAAATGTTTGCATCTGCACTTTTAAGTGCTTTGGTTGATGAAACAGAAATAGAGTTTCCTGTTTTCATAGATAGCCCAATGCAGAAATTTGACCCGCAACATACAAAGAATGTACTCACGAAGTTCTATCCAAATGTTTCAAAGCAAGTGATTCTCTTTCCTCTTCTTAAAAAAGAATTGACGGAAGAAGAATATCAATATATTCAACCGATTGTAAATAAATCCTATTTGATAAACAATGAGAAGGATGGTTCGCACTTTGTTGAAGTGAAACCAGAGAATCTTTTCGAGGAATATAATAATAGCGGATATGCAAATTAATATCAAAACATCTGGCGAAAATCAAGCCATTGTAACTCAATTAACAAAAAAACTTACTGGAGGTACAAAAGAAAACGTGATAGCTCGTATTGCATTAGGCTATTCTCTGTCTACAGGTAAACGCTTTACCCAACAGGAATTTTCTGCGTACGATTCACAAGGCAAAGAATACAAAGACCATATTCTGTTTGATGGACAGTATAGAGATTTTTATATTGCCTTAATTTGTCAGGCATATGGAATAACTAAAAATGACGAGCTTATTCCTAAATATATAAAGCTACATATTGACCATGGATTAGAAAAGATAAATTATCTGTTTGAAAATAATCCACAATATACTTTCTTCGATTTCTTAACTGAATACTTCAGAAAGGGAATTGATATGATTGAGGATACCCCAGAAAGCTTCGATTGTGTTGAGAATCGAAATCAGCATATCACAAAAAGCTCTTTTTCAGGACCAATTCAAATAAAAGTAGGCTATAATATTTCAACAGGCGAAAATATATACTGTTGTTTCAACGACTCCACTCGTTACAATAATCAACATATTGCTGTAGCAGGAAAGTCTGGCTCTGGTAAGACTCAATTCGCACTAGAGTTTCTTCGTCAACTATATAAGCAGACACAAGGTCAAGTCAATTTCCTGTTCCTTGATTTTAAGGGATTGAGTGAGGATGACAAAATTAAAATGAGCGACTTTTTTACAGAAACTCATACAGAATGTATAAATGCACCTCACACACCATTTCCTTTGAACCCCATTTCGTTCATTGATAATGTTAACGAAAAGAATAAACTGGTAGGTATAAATAAGTTTGTTGACATTATTGCTAAATACTCCAATATCGGCAAGAAGCAACAACAAACACTAAAAGATGCTACCAAAGAAGCGTTTATTCAGCATAAAGATGGCAAACATCCTTCATTGAAGGAAATTTATGATTTGGTAATTGAGTCGGTCGGTGATAACCGTGATACTCTTACTGAAATTATGGAACGTCTTAGTGAATATGAACTCTTCGCGTCAAGAGTTAATGACCCAAGTATCTTCCTAAATAACAATTATTATTTTTCTCTATCAGGTGAGCTCGATAGTACAGTTCGATTCACATCAATCTTTCTCATTATAAACTACATCTTCAATGTATTTACGAATATGGGCGGTACAGAAGTCGTTGATGGCAATCGAAGTATGCGTTACGTGTTAATGATTGATGAGGCTCACGATTTGTTCCGCGAAAAGAAGTCTTTGGAGATTTTAGAAGTCTTGCTTAGGAAGATTCGCTCATATGGAGTTTCTATCGTCCTGCTCTCTCAAGGCATATCGGAATATAATCAAGGTAATTTTGATTTCTCACAAGAATGTGAAACAGCATTCCTATTGCCGATAAACGACCTTAACAACACAAAAGCCATAAACAAATTCCTAGGTCTGAGTGAAAAGGATGGATCTCGAACTATGCGAAATCTTGAAAAATTAGATAACGGACAATGTGTATCTAACATTAAAGAGTTGCAAAAAGGCGATTTGTTTGAAGTTGTTCAGTATTGGAAAGAAAAATAATCTTTGACGATGAAAAAGAGAAGGACAATCACTGAAGTTGCAATAGAGATTTTAAAACATTTTGACGAGACCTTATCTGTTTTGAAAATTTATGCGAAAATAATTGGGAATTCATTGTATGAGTTTCATGTACAAGATCCGCTATCGGTTTTAAAAGTCGAACTTGGAGGTCATGCAGTTGGGATTGATTATCTTTCGGCATCTTCAAAGAAATACTTTTTGTATGATAAAAGAAATCACACTTTTGGACTTGCTAATATACAGACCAAATATGAAAATGTCAAAAAAAAGTACCTCTATTAACTATACTTAGTGAACTTCACCATAAAATATACACATGAATTTAAAGCAAAAATTATTCAACAATTAAAAGGATTGAATTCCTATGATTTTGAATTGTTTGGCAGAAATTTATTAGAGAAGTATGGGGCTCATATATTGGGCCGTTACCCCAAAAAGTCATGATGGAGGCATCAATGACCATAGTAAGCTTAAAATTGGTTTAGCTTATATGAATGTTGCCTTTCAATGTAAAAATGGGGCTCTAATAAGATTAGCCGGAGGAAAATTGACGCATTCCGTGGCGCAGTTCAAGGCGAATATGAACAAGGCTTATTCTTTACAATATCTTCATTTTCTAAAGAAGCTGAAGAAAGTTTCATAAACGTGGTGTAGTTCCTATCATCTTCATTGATGGAGATATGATTGTAGATTTTATGATAGATAGGCACTTTGGCATTGAGCCTGAAGAATTGTCTATTTATGTAAATACATTAGATAGTATCTTTTTATAGTATAGAGATAGGATGAATAATTTATAAGGTTAAATCCTACATAAAAGTCATTAATACATAAATATGCAAATTCTAAAAATAGTTTTTATTAATAGAGCTCCATTCGGAAACTTAGAACTAGACTTTGAAGAGTACGGCATTAATGTCCTTTCCGCAATAAACGGAAAAGGAAAAACTACAATTTTATCTCAAATTGCTGATGCCTTTCATGAAATGGCTAAAGTAACCTACGACAATTCTTATTCTGGAGATTTTAAGAAAAAATATTATCGTGTAGTAACTTCTAGATATTCATTAGATATTAAAGAACCCGCATTAGTTTATATACGGTTTGCACATAACAATGAAATGTATGATTATATCGAACTGGCAGGAAATATTGATGAAGAAGGCTATAATCAAATTAATATTATTGACAAAATACCATATAGTAAAATACTAATAAAATTACAAGAATCAGCTAATACAAAAATTCTTTCATCAAATAGTACAAGGAATAATATTAATTCAATTTTTGGCACGTCAATATTAACGTATTTCCCCGCTTATCGATTTGAAGTACCAGGATTCTTGAATAATTCTTACTCGGATAAAATACTTTATGACATATCTCCTAAATATTCTGGATATTTAACTAATCCGATAGAAGTTGTAAGTGATTTACCCCAATTAGCTAATTGGTTAATGGACTTGGTTCTTGATTGGTCACTATATAAAGATGAAAAGTCATTGCAATTAAGGCAAGCATTAAATCAGTTGCTCTCATTAGCTTTAGAAACAAAGACGAAAACTAACGTTCGGCTTGGAATCGGACAAAGAAATGACAGTTCTACAAGAATTTCAGTAGTATACGATAATGGTGAAATTATATATCCATCTATTTTTGAAATTTCTTCTGGGGAGGCTGCCCTCTTATGTTTATTTGGAGAGATATTACATCAATCGGATCGTATAGGGCAGACGTTAAACTGTGAAGGTATTGTGCTTATAGATGAAATAGACAAACATCTTCATATAACGCTTCAATACAATATTCTTCCCAAACTATTTAATCTTTTCCCTAAAATACAGTTTATTGTTAGTTCCCATTCTCCATTTCTAACAATGGGGCTTGGAGAAATGCAACAGCATAGAGCAAAACTAATTGATTTAGATAATAACGGGTTAATAACTGTACCTCGAAATACAGAATTATATAAATCAGTATATAATCTTTTTGTCAGTGAAAATAATAATTTTGCAAAGGAATTAGCAACAGTCAAAGAGAAAATAGCAGAACAAACTAAACCTATTGTAATAACAGAGGGGAAAACAGATATAAAACATATTTTAAAAGCTAAGGAAATGTTTTCAATAACAGACCTTAAATTCGCATGTATTGAGGTTTGTAAGCAGCCTGATGGAGATATGAATTATTTTCTTTATTAGAACAATTAGGCAAAGTTTCTCGAACCAATATTGTGATAGGTATTTTTGACCGAGACAATGATAAAATTCTTCAAGCAGTAAATGCTCAAACATCCGAGTTCTACTCATTTGGAAATAAAGTGTATGGTTTTTGTATTCCTATACCCGAAATGAGATTTCGTAATAATCAAACAAAGATTTCGATTGAATATTTATATTCTGATGCAGAAATAAAAACTGTTTTACCTAATGGATGTAGATTGTTTTTCGGTACTGAATTTACAAAACAATCTATGTGGCATAATACAGAATCTCTTACACTAAAACTCCCTAAAGGGAAGGGAAAGGATAAAATTATTGAAAATAATGGAGGTCAAGCCGTTTATGATTCCAATGATACAAATTTTCTAGCAAAAAAAGACGACTTTGTAGAAGCAATCATAAATGGAAACGTGATCATTTCTGAGGAAAGTTGGCATAACTTTATCCCTATTTTTGCAACTATCAAGAATATACTTGTCACTAATGACTGAGCAGGAATTGCTTCAGATGCGCGAGTTGGCTAAGGTTGGGTAGGTGCAATTAAAAGAGTGTGTGAATGACCGTTACGATGTTGTTTATGAGAAGGTTGCGTTTGCAACTCTCGCGGCGAAAGGCTTGTTATCGGAATCAATGACAAGTTGGAAATAATTAATGCTTTTCATATAAGGTAAGCTCTCGGTAAAGTATCTGTATAAATTATAGAATCGTTATATAAATCTGTAAAGTTTATGGCGATTCTCTGTTTATGATATGCTTTTCATTAGAGTATCATTAGATTTCATTGGAATTTTCTGTTTCCAGTAATTAGGTGGTAATACGGCAGACTCCTTGATAAAATAAGGAGTAAGTTCAAGCATAGACAAATTACTGCATTTGTAGTTCGCTTTGATGAATGTTGGCACATGATTTTTTGCCCGAACTCTCTCCATGTAGGCACCCTTTACACGGTCAGTTCCTGCATGTTTTTGAAAAGTGGCGTTGTCCTTGTCAAGCACTCCGAGCAATGTTTCATATTCGCTTCCGATTCCCTGATAGGCGTTGCGTATCATTTCTGCCGTTACGAATGCTTCACGGTCGATAATTTTGATAGTGCTTGATGATTTGTACCTTGATGTTGTTAAGAGCAAGATTAATGTCACATGTTCCTACTCTTGCCTTTCGTCTTGTCACCTTTCACGTCCCAAAGCATTTTCGGAATGCTCTGTTTGCAGCTGAACTGCGTGTCACAATCTCGTTGATTGTAACCCGCTCCATGATGGGGACAATGCCATTTTTCTCCTTGCTGTCGTTCATGTAAAACAACACTTTGAATGTACTTTTGCCATACTTATTTTTGTTTGTAAAGTTATGTGTCAACAAGTTGGGGAATGTAAGCCAAACGGAGCCATGCGGAGGTTACCCCGTTTCTACCCTTGTCCTTATTTGTCACCACAAACGCCTTATTTATAAGCCATTCAGGTACATTTGTCCCTTTTTATGAGGTTATTCCAGATATATTTGTTATATTTGTACGTAGTGAAGTAACAGATATAAAAACGTATAACAGATATGGAAATACTATCATCAGCAATTTATGATAAAAAGATTCAATCCTATAATATTATTATGGAATTGTCATTAATTGAGTACTATGAATTTATTAAAAGTTCTATGCTTGATAATGAGTTTCAAAGAAATAAGGTTCGATCTTCAAAGACCATCTATGCTCTTTTAAAACAGGATCTTATAACGGGATGTGTGATACCTCCAATTGTTTTAGCTATGAATGTTAATATTGATGAAGAAGAAAGAAACAATTTGGACTTAGTAAAGAAAATTATAATAGAAAACAAGCGAAATATATTCATCTTAGATGGACTTCAAAGAACTTTTACTATACAAGATATATGCATTGATGTGGAAAAAGGTTATATTGATAAGTCTGCTTTAGCCAATCCTGTGAGAATTGAAATTTATTTAGGTTTAAATAAGGAAGGAGTTTTATATAGAATGTTAACTTTAAACACAGGACAAACTCCTATGAATTTGCGCCATCAAATAGAAATAATTTATTCAGATTTAATTAATGCACAAAATGAATCAAATTTTAGATTGATAAAAGATACAGAAAGTGAAAACTTAAATAAATTAGGTTTTTATAGATTTAGTGATGCAATAGATGCTTTTACATCATTTTTAGAGAATGATTATTTGCAAATAACAAGGGAAAAGCTTTTATCAACAATAAAATCCTTTGATAATCTGTCTAAATTGAGAAATGAAGCCGATTTGTTTGGAGATTTGATGACAGTTTATACTTTGTTTATTAACAAAGTTGTTAATGCAATAGGGGATAAGGATATTAAATTAGATATTTCTCGAGAAAATCAAGATAATCTTTTTGGAAAAAATGCATATACTATATTTAATAAATCTCAACCATTAACTGGTTTTGGAGCAGCTATATCTAGATTAATAGAATTAGAAACTTATGAAAGAATAAAGGATTTAATAAGTAATATTGATTTGATAGATATTGACAATTTATACGAAGGTATTCTGAATTTATTAGTGGAGTTAAATGAAATTCGAATAAGTTCAAAAAAAATTGGAAATTCACAAAGGTGTTTTTTCTATCATTTTTTCCGTATCTACTTTGATAAGCGAGGAGATTATTTTTTATCAGCTAGTGCATCTGTAAAACAAGCAAGACAGGCATATGATAGAGATAATTAAGTTATGAAATACGATTATATAAATAATAGTATATCTTTTGAGGATAATGGAAATATTTACAACTGCCATTCATATATACCTCAAAGTGATTTTGATGAGGACAATTATGGTTTATTGTTTTTAGCTAGTCCATATTTTGTAGCAGAAAGTGATTATTATGAAGTGAATCTTTATCGTGGAAAAAGAAAGAATAGAGTAGGTTGGATTATTCCCATAAATCTATTATGTAATACAGATATTGATTATTTGTCTGATTTGGATGATTATTTATTAAAATATGCAGATATTTCGCTTCGCAAATTATTGACTTTTTGTATCAAAAAAAAACTTCTAAATGATTTAGATTTTGAAATAACAGATATACTTCCTGATTCTGTTATTATATTTATTTATAATCAAGATTCTCTCTCTCTTTCGGAAATTGATCATGTAATTCCATCTTTATATGATAATGGCTTTTATACTTTTGATGATCCTTTGTCTGCCAACTTTGGAGATTTGTATTCTTCTCAGTTAAAGAATCGTGAAATAAAAGAAGCAAAAAGTAATGGCTCATTACGTAAAATAAATCTAAGATTAATACATGAGAAATATCACCATTTATTATTTTTCAAACATTTGTATTCTTACATATTGCCCAATAATACAAATCCTTTTTTTAGATATATCTCTCTTTATCAAGTGATAGAAATATTAATGTCATTTGCATTTGATGATATTTATTTTTCTGTCATATCTAGTTATAATACAGGGGCTTGCACTAAAAACGAATTAAGAGAAAGGTTGCAAGAAAGTACAAAAGAAAAAGAATTAATAAATAGAATCTATGACAATGTAAGCCAAACAGATCCTTACTATAATGATTTTATTGAAGCTGTTAAATCATTGTTCGTATTAATGGGTAAAGATAGTAGCAAATTGAATAGCTTTCAAGACTATATGTACACTTTAAGAAATATGATTATTCATGAAATGAGAAATTTGCTTGAATATTCAGAGGAAATGACAGCTATAGCAGAATGTTATGAGAAACTAATCTTTATATTGTTACAAGATTGTAAATTAGATAAGAATGATAAAAAAGGACTTTTTGTTCTTGATAAAGATTATTCATGGAAGATAAATAAAAGAAAAATGAGAGAAGTATATAATGATATATAATATTTTGTATCTTATTACTTTGTCAATTATGGAATAATATGCTGATATTGTATTGTTATTTTTAACAAATTTACGATGTTTATTCTTTTTGGGAGAGGAATAACTCTCTGAAATGGGGAATATATCAGATTAATATTATCATCCATACAGTTTGTATCTTATGTGTATTCATTAGTGTCCCATTAAAATTGGGATGAATTAAATATTAATCAAACAAGCCCGGAAAAAGGGTATTAAATTGCTCTTTGACATCATTGAAATAAGTCATATTGAACAACTCTTGTAAAGGTGTTTTATCCGTTAATGAGATGCTCAAAATCTGTAGAACCTCGTAGGTTGAACGATTTGAACTGCATTTTCAGTGGTACCCCAGAACTTTTTTATCTTAAGATGCTGCTTCAACCATTTGAAAAACAGTTCCACGAGCCATCTTTTTTATAAAGATTAGCCATGTCAAGTGCAGATATATGTTTGGCATTTGTTAGGAAAGTAAATTCACAATCATCTTCTTCATCATAGAATCTAATGACCTGAAGATTCTGGATACTTCTTTTCGGAGGTATATCCTAACAATTTCACTTCTGCATCAGAGAGTATATTCTTTGGCAATCTACGTTTCCATTTACAAAACGTACATTTCAGATTCGACTTTGCTTTTACTACAAAGAAAGAGCCTGTGATATAGTTCCTTGAATGAATTATATGCTCTGTTAAATATATAGTAAGCATTTGGTTCATTGTAAATTGCAGACATCGCTGTTGAGTAAGCATCCGATAAAGTACACATTGTAGACCTAAAAACTCTTCTATTACTTTGCGTTCAAAAACGTAGTTATGAAACGATCAATGAGTAAAGAAGAGTTTTTAGCGCTATATCAGCGCCAACAGTCCAGCGGACTAACCATAAAGGATTTCTGTGATAATGAATCGTATCCTGCTTCCTGTTTTCATTATTGGAAGAAGAAATATGGATTGAGTCACCCATATACCAAACACACCGAACCTACAGGTGATTCGTTTATCCCTCTTAATATTAATCATACTCCTGCCATTCCCACTTCATCATGTGGTGACAGGCATGTAACCATAGAACTTCCATCCGGCATAAAGATCCACCTCAACATCCTAAGTAATCCGGAGATTATTTATGGCCTGATCAGTAAATTATGTAGCCATGTTCTGCCTGAATGATACGATGCGCTACTTCCTGTGTCCCGGGAAGACAGATATGCGCAAAGGAATAAATTCCCTTTGTGGGCTTGTTCATGATAAAATGGGATATGACGTTCGACTTGGCGATGTGTTTATCTTTGTCAACCGAAGCAGAACAACCATGAAACTTCTGCATGCCGAAGACGGAGGTATGGTTTTATACATAAAACGCCTTGAGGAAGGTACCTTCAGACTTCCTTCCTATGATAGTGAAAGCCGTTCCTATCCCATGGAATGGCGTGATTTAGTACTGATGGTGGAAGGCATAACCGATAATCCGAGTGATAGACTCAAACGTCTTAAAGCCGGTCGAAAAGAAGGATTTTATTGATTAAAAAGAGCTTCCTAAACTTGTATAGCTGTACGATTTTCAGTATCTTTACATTATAATAAGATACTAAAAAGAATGATTCATACAGATACGATGGAACTAATAATCAAGAATCAACAGGAGCAAATAAAAGGGCTTCTGGAGACAAATCGTACCCTTGTAGAATCAAATCAGAAACTTATGGAACAGACGGGAGAACTGCAGCAAAAAGTACAGGAACTCCTGTCGCAAGTAGCCTGGTTAAACAGACAGCTTTTCGGCAGAAAGAGTGAAAAGCTGGCATCCTTGGATCCCAACCAGCTTGCCTTGTTTGATACCTTGGCTAATCCCAGGCAAGAGGAAACGGATCTTGTGGAGACTGGCGTAGGCACTAGGACATGTAAACCGGACGGAAAGAAAAAAGAATCCCGCCGTAATCGGGAACTGTTAGAGGGGCTGCCCGTTGTGGAAGTCATTGTCGAACCTGATAATGTGGATCTGAATCGATATCGTCGTATAGGTGAAGAGCGCACACGTACGCTTGAATTTGAACCGGGAAAGCTATATGTCAAAGAGACAGTACGTCCCAAATACGGACTCAAAAATAATTTAAGTCTTCCCAAAGAGGGTGAAAGCGGTGTCATAATAGCACCGCTTCCACCTTCCCCTATATACAAATGTCTGGCAGGACCTTCCTTGCTAGCCGAAATACTTCTGCAGAAATATGAATATCATGTTCCCTTTTATCGTCAGGTAAAGGAATACAGACATTTGGGTGTACGACTGCCGGAAAGTACTTTAAGCGGGTGGTTTAAGCCGGTATGTGAGTTATTAAGTCCTCTTTATTCGGAATTAGTAAAGCTCGTAACGGGCAGCGGATATGTTCAGGTCGACGAAACCACAGTACGGGTCATCAACAAAGGAAAGGGAAAAACCGATAAGGAGTATTTATGGATGGTCAGGGCAGTTATGGAAAAACAGGTCATCTTCCATTATGATGACGGTTCCCGATCCGGACAGACAATCAGAAATTTATTAAAGGACTTCAAAGGATATCTTCAAAGTGACGGATACAGTGCCTACAATGCGTTTGATGGCACTAAGGACGTGTGCCTTATTGCCTGTCTGGCCCATATCAGAAGACATATGGAGCTGGCACTGGATGAAAATAGATCACTTGCTGAATATGCTCTTAAACAAATACAGGAACTATATCATATTGAGCAGATAGCAGATGCCCGGAAACTCGATGCGCAGGGACGATGTGCACTCCGCCAGCGTTTGGCAACTCCCATACTTGACTCCTTTGAAAAATGGGTGGAACAGACTTATGGCAAAGTACCACCAAGAAGTCGCATGGGACAAGCTATTACCTATACTTATCCTCTTTGGCCAAGAATGAAGAATTACCTGAAAGATGGAAATCTGAAAATCGATAATAATCTGGCGGAAAATGCGATTAGACCACTTACTTTGTCCAGAAAGAACTTCCTCTTTTGTGGTAACCACGAGGCTGCTGAAAATACAGCAATCATATGCTCACTATTAGCTACCTGTAAAGCACAGGAAATTAACCCAAGGGAATGGCTGAATGATGTCATAGCCAAACTTCCATACTATCTGGAAAAGGACTCCGGGAAAAATGTTCGTGAACTTCTTCCGGATGTTTGGAAGTTAGAGAAATCCAACACGAATCCAATTGGAGTTTAAATATTTATGTTGAAGAATAAAAAAAACTCGATATTAGCTTTTGACTAAAGTTGATATCGAGTTTTCTATTTTATGAAAATACAATGTGTACTTTATCGGATGCTTACACTGTTGAATCATGCTTGAGACTGTAGTTACCGTAAAAAAGCCGGAACTTGAGCTTCTATGTCATAGAGGACGTGAGTTTTTATTCTACCTTTTTTACTACAAAATTTAGCCCGAGGGAATGTAACCAAGCATAACGAAAAGCATACTTTTTTCCTTGAATATTTAGGATATGAGTAGCGCGTTTTCGTAGGCTTTCTTCATCATGTAGAATGCAAAATCTTCGAAGATTCTGTAATCTCTGTTTTGGCTAGCTGTTGCAAGTGTAGTTTTGGCCAAAGGTTCACACGACCTAATCTCAAATGATAACACATGGATTGATGTGCTTCCAATGCAATGATCAAGTCGCGTAGACTCTCACGATTGCTTAGTTGCCCGAACACCATAGCAAAAAGCTGCTTCCAGTAAGTGAAGTGCTTAACATAGCGGTTTCCGTCGTACTTGTCTACGAGCCTTCTAAATTTATTGTTGTTCAAAAATTCTACTAGTTGAGCAAAAATATGTTTGTCTTAATTCATTTGAAGCCATTTGGTTTGGCTTCAAAGGCATAATTTCAAATCGTTGCACTTTATAAATAGGGTGTAATTAGCTGTATTTCAGCTATTTCAAAGATCTGTTTATCCACTTTTGCGGGACAGTAATGATATGATTAATTTCTAAGTGCCGTAATTTTTACATATTTTCTTTTGGAAAATTGATAGACAAGAACATGAGCAGGCAAGTCGGAATTGTCCGGATGGTTGTTCATGCTTTTGTCTTTTCCTGAGAAGCGGTTCTTTATGGCAATCTGCAGAAGTGAAGTTTGTGTAGCTTGGGGAATTACCGTAATATACCATGGAAAATATTTTATCGGAATGCTATTTAAGGTTTAAGTCTGTTCTCCTTCATTACCACTCAACAGATGTTTGAGTGCCGGATCATTTTCGATTCGTATCAGTTCGTTTTCTACAAGTTCTACAATATTCTGTTTGATTTGCCGGTAGTTGGTCTGTATCTGCTGCTCCATTGTATCATTACCTTCCTCGTCCAGAAAGCTGCTGATTTCGGGTATGGGTTGGTAGGCCGCCGTCTCTTTCTGTACGGCTTCATTGTCCATCACTATCTGTGCATGGAAAATCTTCTGGTCTATCGCTTCTCCGAAATTGTCCGCTACGGCACCGACAAACATACCTTGTGAAAGTGTACTGATTTTGCTGGCAGGTA
>OAWU01000588.1_pt1 | contig 21176 bp, 20 predicted proteins | sample 1477041 | NCBI WGS metagenome assembly OAWU01 (sample SAMEA2580266, study PRJEB22360) | human gut metagenome | biome: human gut; feature: human-associated habitat; material: faeces | place: Denmark | collected 2008/2010
CGGTAATACTAACTGACCGAAGATCCCTGTGAAGATGACTTCCCCGTAACGACACCTAAAAACCGACGCCCGTCAGAATTTGCGCCTGTGGGTGCTGGAAGACGAAAGCCGGATGATCGGTTCGAATCACCTGCCGGAATGCCTGCGCGAGCGAATGACTCAGGCGGCGATTGCGGTGGTAGAAGATCCGTTTGAGATCCGTCTTGAGCGCCTGAACGAAGAGTATTTCTTGCGTATGCATCATGATTTTACCCACGCGTACGGCGACGAACAGGGCTGGCAGGAGTATTGCGAATACCTGCATCACGGACTTTCGGCGATTAAGCGTCGGCTGGGGCTACAGCGCTATAACGAACTGGCTGCAAGGCTGGATGCAGCACTGACAACGCAACTCACCACCGGCAGCACCGACGGTCATCTGGCCTGGCTGGTGCCGTTACTTGAAGAATATTACGACCCGATGTATCGCTATCAGCTTGAGAAAAAAGCGGAAAAAGTTGTCTTTCGCGGTGAGTGGGCGGAAGTGGCGGAATGGGTTAAGGCGCGGTAATGAGGGACGTATTTGTATTAGTCGCGACTTGATCTGACACATGGCCTTGAAAGGTTGAGAGTTACCGGTTTTGATATGAGTGTCGAATCCTTATCCAAAACAAGAGGTAACTCTCATGCTTCATACTGCCAATCCCGTCATCAAACACAAAGCCGGTTTGCTCAATCTGGCTGAAGAACTCAGCAACGTATCAAAAGCCTGTAAAATCATGGGCGTTTCGCGTGATACGTTTTATCGTTACCGCGAACTGGTCGCTGAAGGCGGTGTGGATGCGCAGATTAATCGTAGTCGCCGCGCTCCTAACCTTAAGAACCGTACCGATGAGGCAACTGAACAGGCTGTTGTTGATTACGCCGTCGCTTTCCCGACACATGGTCAGCACCGGGCCAGCAACGAGCTGCGTAAACAGGGGGTTTTTATCTCCGACAGTGGTGTCCGTTCTGTCTGGTTACTCCATAACCTTGAGAATCTCAAAAGACGATACTGAACAAATTTTATCAGGTGACGTTCCGTAAAAAGTTGTATGGAGTTCTCGATGCAGTCGGCGCGACTATCAGTACCCCCGCTGAACCCTGGACTATCGGGCCGCCGTACTGGGGCATGTCACCCTGGCGTGCCGCTGGTTTTCCGCTAATGGTTTATTTCCTCTTTCTTTCCCGGCAAGAATTTATTTTAATCCGGAAGGATTATTTATTTTCAGATAGGGACTCACATTAAACACGTAACATTTTAATTAATGCATGGCTGAATATGTATTACACAATGTCAGATATCGTAAAAGACCAGTGCAATTCTATGTAAACTCTCTGACTGTTCATTTTATTTGTTGTTTCAGGGTCGGAACTCACCCTCAATAAACAACTGAATACGAGTAGATATTCATCGTCTGAGCTATATGGCTTTACACAATAGCCGACATGTCTTTTCTCAGTCAGGAATTTTACTTTTCCTCACTACGAAGTTGACGACTTCGATATGGGATAGACTCTTAATTCAAGCAATTACTCTGCACAAGCATCAGGCAATCCAGCTCCAATATTTGTTATAAAATAATGCGTAACATTAATTTCACCAACAAAAAAAAGGTTTACACCATCCCCTTGCCCTGGTATCTTACCATATTTACACCACACTTTTTTTGTATCTGGATCATTCTTTGATACGATTTTCGCCACTTGTTCCCTGGCCCTCACTGTCAATGTTTTCTTAAACCTACCCCCATCATCATTTGTTAGGGAAAAATAAGAAAAAAATAATCATCTTCTACATTTGTGTATATTGATATATCCACCGCTACGTGCGGAAAAAAAATCTGGGAGCCATGTAAAAACTCCATCATTTTCTGGTATTGCCATATAGTTTATGTAATGTTTACTTACAAGAGATTCATCTTTGTATAAATAAAGATAAGTAATTACGCATAAAACAACAATGATTATAATAGCAAAAATAAATATTATCATCTTTGATAGATTACTTGAGATAGCCAGCATCTTGTAAAGCCTTTATCGTTTTTTTATGCTCTGGATTAATATAATCACTACATCTATCTGAGCAATCTGTTGTTGATGGACATGTCAACCCATGGTCATTTACAGCCAAGTCTTTTTTATTATCTTCAATCATTTCAGAATGGGATAGCTTTACTTTTCTGCCGTACATACCGAACAGATTTAACCCGTAATCTCTAATCTCTTTTTCATAACCCAGCCCTTTCGCCGATCGGCTAACACCAGCGTCATTTAATTTAGACACTCGACAAAATGCCATACAATGGAAAAATTGATCAGTCCCACCTAAATTTAATCTCTTCATATCTTCATAAGTATCAGATAATATATCCCATGCTCTTTGATGGTTTAGTTGATCTTTTCTTCTTATTAGCGCTACATCTGCGGGACTTAACCCTAATGGATCAATACCATTCACCGGATTCAGCGGATACGCATACAGACTCCATCCCCCCTCCAGCCCTATCGGGTCCTGAGTGATATACCGCCCCTGCAACGGATCGTAGTACCGGTTCCGGTTGTAGTACAGCCCCGACTCCTTATCATACTGCTGCCCCGGCAGCCGGTACGGCTGGTGCAGGTGATGCGGGTTCTCTTCATTCAGCTGGTTGCCCCACTCATCATACTCCCCGCTCCACGCAATGTTTCCATCCGCATCCATCAGCGCCAGCATTATTTACTATGTAGGAAATTCAAAACACATCCATTTTTCTTATTAATTTCTATAATAAATACACCACCCGCAACTTCATAAGGTAACTTTGCTCCCTCAACAACCCAACTATCTGGTAGTTCCGTAATTAAATATGGTTTTTCTTCTTCTGCAATCCGTTCGCCATAGCGATACCTAACATATATTTCAGCTAATTGTATCGCCATTGTTTCAGTTTTTACCGTATTTTTAACAGAGTATTTATCTAAATGTAATTTTTCCACATACCTCATAAAAATAATGTTTTCATCAGAACCGTAAACAGCTGTCTCATTACAGGCAAATAGTATAAAAAATGAAAGCATCGAAAATATTGAACTATATTTCATTGAATCTCCTTATAGGCCCCACTAATAAAAGCACTAAAATTAATCATGATACGGTATGCATACTGAACTCAATCCCGGGACACTATTTCTGATAAAAATATATTCTCCTTTATTATTAAGCGCCTCAAATCGTCCATCAGGTGTTGCGAGATAAAATGCTTCAAGATTATTATCTTTACTTCTTACAAGATTTTTATCGCTACTTGAAAAAAATTCATCAACATAATCGCCATGACTATCTGCACCGTGAGTATGATAAGCAGCAACTCTATCTGTACCTGTGGGACATTTTCTTTTCAGAGGATATGACTCCTTTCTTAAATTATCAGTTTCTGCCTTAGATGCAAAATATTTTCCATTAGTATCTTTACAGACAATACCAGAGTATTCCATATCATTACATAGAGATCTATTCTGCGTTTCTTTCAAAGCATCTAACGCAGCATCTGCAGTACTATCAAATTTACTTGGTCCTATTATACGTGAAAGAACACCACAAACTCCCCCCGTACATGCTCCAGATCTGGCATCATCCCAAGTCTGCAATAATCCCATAGGGTCAATTTGTTGTAGTGGATTTAAAGGATACTGATATAAATTCTATCCCCCTTTCAACCCCATCGGGTCCTGAGTAATATACCGCCCCTGCAACGGATCGTAGTACCGGTGACGGTTATAGTACAGCCCTGATTCCTCATCATGCTGCTGCCCTGGCAGACGGTACGGCTGATACACATGATGCGGGTTCTCCTCATTAAGCTGGTTGCCCCATTCATCATATTCCGCGCTCCACGCCGTATTGCCGTCTTCGCTGATAAGCGCCAGCGGCAGTCCCCGGTGGTCGCAGTGATAAAGATGAGCTTTTCGCGCCGGTGTGTATTCCGGCTCCACCTGTCTGGCCAGTTGCTCCACCGTCAGCCCGCACTGCGCAAGCCACGCCCGGCTTTCACTGCTCACGCGGTCTGCCCGGATTTCTTCCTCCAGCCTGTCCAGCAGCCGCACCAGTTCAGCCGGGAACACCACGCCGTGGCCGTTCTCACTCCCTTCCTGCTGGAGCGTCTCTGCCAGGCTGCGCCGCTGCGCTTTTTCCCGCTCGCCGTTCTCTGTCTCGACCCGGATGAGCGGCGTGAAGCTTCCCGGCTCGTATACCGTCTGGATACGTGTGGTGTCAGTCTGCACCGTCGTCAGCCTGTCTCCGTCCCAGCCATACCACGTCACCTCCGGTTTACGCGACAGCGACATCCACCCCGTCAGGTCACGCTCCCGCCGCCATACCCGTTTTCCCGTCCGGCGGCCCAGCGGGTCATAGAGGTACCGGCTCTCCACCTGTGGTTCGCCGTGCTGTATCCGCGTGTAGAACACCAGGCGGTGCTGGCTGTCGTAGTGGTAGTGGTGGGTCCGCTCGTCGTGCATCCGTATCACCCCTTCCGGGATGCGGTCCGTCTTCTCCGCCAGCCTGCCGTATTCATCGTGGCGGTAGACATAGTGCGCATCTTCCGCGATGCGGTTACGGGTGTTCGGATTCCAGGGGATCTCAAAGGACTCCGGCAGATAACGCACGGTATCGCACAGGACCAGGCTCTGGTCGGTACTTTTTTGCGCGTGCTCCTCATAAAAGAAGATGCCTTCCTCCGCCGCCATCCGGCACAGGAAATCGTAATCAGTCTCACCGTACTGGACACAAAACTCACGGGAAGGATGTGGCTCGCTGAACAGCGGGCTCCACTCGGTCACCCCGTTTTCCTGCAATATCGTGCCGAGGATGCTTTCGATGTCCTCATTCTGGAAGATACGGAAGTTCTGGCGCAGCCCTGTGCGCCACAGCGGCGGGCATACCTTCATGCTGTACAGCTTCTGGTTTTTGTCGTTCTCCCCCAGTTCAAACCAGGTCACCACACCTTTCACCCGGCGCTGTACGTCATCGCCCTGCCATATCGTCAGGTAGGCCATTTTGTCGAGGATCTGCTGGAATTCAAGGGAGAGAAACTGCTGGCTGACCAGAGAGAGAGCGAGGGAAAAAAGCGAAGAGAGTGACTGGTTCAGATGAAAGGAAACCACCGCAAAAGCATCCGGTGGCAGGCCGTCCACTTCCAGCGTGAAACGTAATCCGGTTGACATAGCAACCTCCGGGGTTAAGGAAAAACAGACAGTTCGCTGTTAAAGCGGCTGTGACAGTACAGTGTTACGCTTGCGTTCAGGCACGCTACCGCCGAAGTTTCCGGCAGCCGCCATCTCCCGTGAACGTAACCCCTTACTGACAACCTTTCTTTCTACGGCGTAATACAAAAACAGCATCCGGCCTGATAGCCGGATGCTGTTGGCTTAACTTATGCTTCCAGCGGTGCGCGCCAGTCGTCGGCACCGGAGGTGCCAGATTTGACGTGTTCCCATTCAATTTTGCGGTAGGCCAGTGAAACTTCGAGCAACTGGGTGAACTCGCGTTTCGCCGGGTCCTGGCAATGCGGCATATGCAGTTTCATATCGACAATCGTCGAATCAGTCAGGCGGGTAGTGAAATAATGCTCCTGTTTGCCTTCCACAGAGGTACGCCACCAGTGAAGTTCAGTGGTTGGCAGCATTTCGCCGGAGGCCAGTGCGTTGTACATCAGCGGAACCGCTTTGTTCAGCGCCACGGTAAAAATGAAAGGCTTGTGAGCACGCTGACCCGCAGGCTGACCGGACTGAGGATCGGTCGGGACAGTAACGTTATGCAGGAATTCCTGCACCAGCATCTCGTCTTCGTGCCCCTGCACATAGATGTTGCCGACAGAATCAGCGGTAAATGCACCTGCAGTAATATTTCCCTGGGTCTGACCAGTGATGGAGATATAACACGGTGTTGGCATTTGTAAACTCCTTGTTAACGTGGTTAATTACTACTTACAATGACCTGCCGTTAATCCCAGACAGGCAGATGCAGCTCACTTCACGGAACCGCATCATTTTCAGTATTTTTTACATACAAACCGAGCTAGAATTTACGGTTGTCGTAAAAACTATTTTTAAAATCATTAAATCTCTTATTCAGCAATAACTTAATAATATATATCTGGATAACCATACCCAACTGTTCAAAGTCCGTATTGCCTCCATAAAATGGCCAAAGCTGAATCATGAATAAATATTGTATTTATCCTTTCTGAATTATCATTTTGATAATTTTTGAGATATTCCTTAAAAATACCCACTTAATCAATCACAAAACAAATATATAAACAAGCAATCATTAGATTAGCTTATGTTTAATAAAATTATTATATAATTCAATAAGATACATAAAAATTCTATATTTAAATTATTGCCATAATACACCTGACGCGAATTGCACAGGTTCATACAATCTATTTAACGCTTGCAGAATACCCCTCTTTACGATCGATAAAAAGTCCTTTTCTTATTTATTTTGAAGCGTAAAATGCGGGGTGATGAAGGAGTGGTGATTTTATTTTCACCGCCATCAAGGCGGCATTTCCGATATTTTTTACGGTACGAATATGCCGTGTTCATGGCCTGTACGAGATAACATGACGGATCACTTTTATGAGCAAAAAATTTGAAGGCAGCGTCGCGCCTCGCGAACGTATTAATATATCGTATGTCCCAAAAACAGATGGCCAGACGGCTGAAGTGGAACTTCCGCTTAACATGCTCGTTGTCGGCGATACCGGAAATACGCAGGAAACATCCTCACTGGATGAACGTCAGGCAGTTTCCGTTAACAAGCACAATTTCGGTGCAGTGATGGCTGAAGCAGCCATTGGCCTCAATTTTACCGTCCCCGCCACGCTGAAGGGAAGCACAACGGACGATGAGCTGAATGTGGCGCTGAATATCAAGTCACTGGATGATTTTTCACCAGATAGCGTGGCCCGGCAGGTTCCGGAAGTGAATAAATTGCTGGAACTGCGTGAAGCACTGACTGCACTGAAGGGGCCGATGGGTAACCTTCCGGCATTCCGTACCCAGCTCCAGGCATTGCTGGAAAATGAAGAGTCCCGCGAGCAGTTGCTCAAAGAAATCGGCCAGGTGAGCAATAAATAACCACCACTATTTCATTAAACAGGGTTATCCAGGCATGACGGCACACAAAAATATCTCCGGGACATACCACCTCTCTGTTGCAGACATTCTGCAGGTGGTTTACCAGGTATGTTTCAGCCCGTCCGTTGAAATCAACCAGGATGGTGTGGCTGCGCTGATTACAACACTGGATCGCCGTATCAGTGATCTATTGGATGAGATTATCCATTTTTGTGAGTTTCAGCAGAGCGCGTCGCACTGGCAGCGCGTACTTCACTGATGGCGAAAAGCCGGTTTCAGAAACACAGCTAAAACAGAAGGATTTTCAGTATGTCTTTACAGGAAGAGGAACTCGTTTCCAGTCATGCCGGGCAGCCTGAGCAGGCATCGTCGCTGCTTGATCAAATCATGGCACAGACCCGTATTCAGCCCGGTTCGGAAGGTTATGACGTTGCCCGCCAGGGTGTGACAGCCTTTATTGCCAGCATCCTGCAATCCACTGCATCTGCCGAACCGGTCAATAAACTGGTCGTGGACAGCATGATTGCAGATATTGATGAACGCATCAGCCGCCAGATGGATGTCATCATCCATGCGCCTGCCTTTCAGCAGGTCGAGTCGTTCTGGCGCTCACTGAAAACCATGGTGGATCGCGTTGATTTCCGTGAAAACATCAAGGTCAACGTGCTTCATGTCACCAAGCAGGAACTTCTGGAAGACTTTGAGTTTGCGCCAGAAATTATTCAGTCCGGATTTTATAAGCACGTTTATTCGTCCGGTTTCGGACAGTTTGGCGGTGAACCCATCGCTGCCGTGCTGGGCGCTTATGAGTTCAAAAATACCGCGCCTGACATGAAACTGCTGCAATACGTCAGTGCAGTGGGCGCAATGGCGCACGCACCGTTCCTGTCCTCCGTTTCCCCGGAGTTTATGGGGCTGAACTCGTGGACCGAACTGCCTAATATCAAAGATCTTTATGCCATCTTTGAAGGTCCGGCCTACACCAAATGGCGCGCCCTGCGTGACTCGGAAGATTCGCGCTATTTAGGGCTTACGGCACCCCGCTTCCTGCTTCGCCAGCCCTATTCACCAACAGATAACCCTGTTAAGAACTTTAACTATTACGAAGATGTCAGCCAGAACCACGAAGATTATCTGTGGGGTAATACGGCCTGGATGCTGGCATGCAATATCGCAGACAGTTTTGCCAAATACCGCTGGTGTCCAAACATTATCGGTCCGCAAAGCGGCGGCGCAGTGAAAGATCTGCCGGTGCATCTGTTCGAAACGATGGGGCAGATTCAGGCCAAAATCCCAACCGAGGTGCTGGTCACCGATCGCCGCGAATTTGAACTGGCTGAAGAGGGTTTTATCACCCTTACCATGCGTAAAGACTCTGATAATGCAGCCTTTTTCTCTGCAAACTCGGTACAAAAACCGAAGCACTTTCCGGGAAAAGATGCAGAAACCAACTATAAGCTGGGTACGCAGCTTCCTTATCTCTTCATCATCAATCGGTTAGCGCACTACATCAAGGTGTTGCAGCGTGAACAACTGGGGTCATGGAAAGAAAGGAGCGACTTAGAAAGAGAGCTTAATACCTGGATCCGTCAGTATGTTGCCGACCAGGAAAACCCGCCTGCAGACGTGCGCAGCCGCAAACCTCTGCGCGCTGCCAAAGTTGAGGTTATGGATGTAGAAGGCGAACCCGGCTGGTACCAGGTTGCGCTAAGCGTGAGACCTCATTTTAAATTTATGGGGGCAAATTTTGAGCTTTCCCTGGTTGGCCGGTTAGACAGGGAGTAACACACCATGATACCGGATCGGGAAAGAACCACAGGTTCTCTTTTTGAGCGTATGGAAGCCTCTTCGGCCAGAAACCGGCAGGGAGGCAGTATTCATTCGCTCAGGCAATCCATTCGCCAGAACCTACGAAACATTCTTAATACCCGGTCCGGTAGTTGCCGGGGTGCGCCTGAGCTGGGCATTGATGAACCGGAAGGGGCTGAAAACTTCCGCGAATCCATGAGTCGGGCCATCGAGCAATGTATAGAACGCTATGAACCCCGGATCTCACACGCTGAAGTGCAGGTAGTGGTTTCATCCGCCTCCAGCCCGCTGGATATGACGTTTCATATTACAGCCTGGGTGACATTTAACGAAACGCATGAGGTGCTTGAATTTGATATGGCACCGAATGGCAGCCAGCATTACCGGGTGGACTGACAAATGGAATTTGAAGAACGCTATTTCCGGGAAGAACTCGATTACCTGCGCCAGCTTAGCAAGCTGCTGGCAACGGAAAAACCCCATCTGGCCCGCTTCCTGGCCGAAAAAGATGCGGATCCGGATATTGAACGCCTGCTGGAAGGGGTGGCTTTTCTTACCGGCAATCTCCGCCAGAAAATTGAGGATGAATTCCCAGAACTGACGCACGGGCTTATTAAGATGCTATGGCCTAATTACCTGCGTCCGGTTCCGGCAATGACCCTTATTGAATATACGCCGGATATGGATAAGTCTTCTGTACCGGTGTTAATCCCCCGTAATGAGCAGTTTACAACCAACGCCGGGGAAATCAGAGTTGATGAAGTGCTGCCCTCTGATGCTAAAAAGGAGGAGCCGCCTCCCTGTACCTTCACCCTCTGCCGGGATATCTGGCTGCTGCCCGTTCGCCTGGAGCAGATTGAAAACCGCAGTACGACCCGTAATGGTGTTATCAACATCACCTTTTCGGTCGCACCGGGAACGGACTTCCGCACGCTGGATCTGAACAAACTTCGCTTCTGGCTCGGCAATGACGACAACTATACCCGTGACCAGCTTTATTTATGGTTCTGCGAATACTTGCAGGGTGCCGACCTGACTGTGGGTGAACAGCATCTTCGCCTGCCTGAGTTTATGCTAAAAGCTGTCGGTTTTGAGCCGCAGGATGCCATGCTGCCCTGGCCGAAAAACGTCCACAGCGGCTACCGGATCCTTCAGGAGTATTTCTGTTACCCCGATGCGTTTCTCTTTTTTGATCTTTGTGGTTGTCCGGCTTTGCCTGACGGATTGCAGGCGGAATTCTTTACCCTGCAACTGCGTTTTTCGCGCCCTTTGCCCGTGGACATCCGGCTGCGCCGCGATTCCCTGCGCCTGTATTGCGCACCTGCCATTAATTTATTTATCCACCATGCAGAAGCCATCACGCTGGACAACCGGCGGGCAGACTATCCGCTGGTTCCCAGCCGCCATTACCCACAACATTACGATGTATTTTCCGTTAACAGTGTGGTGAGCCAGGTCCAGGATATGTTCAGGAAAAAAGATCTGGGGCGTCCTGTTTCGACGCAGGCCGCGCGCCAGTGGCCAGCCTTTGAAAGTTTCAGCCATCAGATGGAATACAGCCGGAAGCGGGAAGTGGTGTACTGGCATCACCGGACCAAAACATCCCTGTTCCATCGCGGCTTTGATCATACCCTTGCCTTTATACATGCTGATGGCAGTTATCCGTCAGACGAATCTCTGCTCAGTAATGAAGTGGTTTCGGTATCGCTGACCTGTACCAACCGTGAGCTTCCGTCACAAATTCGTTCCGGCGATATCACCGGCACAACCGGTAAAAATGCAGCTGTTGCTTCATTTCGCAACATTACCCGCCCGACGCAACCACTCTGGCCGGTCATTGATGGCAGCCTGCACTGGTCCCTACTCTCCGCCATGAACCTGAATTATCTGTCATTACTGGATACGGACGCGCTGAAGCAGGTCATCGCCAACTTTGATCGCCACGCAATCCATCATCCGCAGACGGCACGGCTGTCACAACAAAAGCTGGATGCCATTGAGCGTCTGGAGACCCGCCCCGTTGATCGCCTGTTTACGGGTATTCCCGTCCGGGGACTGGCCTCCACGCTGTATCTGCACCCGGAGCCGTTTGTCTGTGAAGGGGAAATGTATCTGCTCGGTACGGTGCTTTCGCATTTTCTGTCGCTGTACGCCAGCGTTAACTCATTCCACATGCTGACCGTTGTGAACACAGAAAGCCAGGAGACATGGAAATGGACGGAAAGAATCGGGCAGCATCCTCTTATCTGAGTCCGGGAAATCCCCCGGCAGATAAAGAGCAGAATGATCCGCTGGCACAGGTTTTCCATAATGCCTGCTCTTACAATTTTTTTGCGATGGCGGAGCTGTTGCACCGCCTGGCAAAGGGTGAAAAGGGGACGCCAGAATTATCCCTGCGTGACGATCCGGCACAGGAAACCCTGCGTTTCAGCGCCGATGCCAGCCTTGCCTTCCCGTGCAGTGATATCAGTGCGCTGAAACGGGATACATCAGGGGCATTCAGGATGACCACCACCTTTATGGGGTTACAGGGGAGCCAGTCGCCTCTCCCCGGTTATTACCTCGATCACCTGGCCTGGAAAGCGGTACATGAACAAAGTCCGGTAGGTGATTTTCTGGATATGTTCAGCCACCGCCTGACCCAGTTTGTCTGGCATATCTGGCGTAAGTACCGCTATCACATCAGTTTTCGTAACGGCGGTGTGGATGCGTTCTCGCAGCGCATGTACTCCCTTGTCGGGCTGGGCCACCGCCAGCTTCGCGATAAGCTGGCGATTAATCACAGCAAAATGCTGGCGTATTCCGGGATCCTGGCAAATCCGGGACGATCCCCGGAAATAATCTGTGGCCTGGTGTCCCACTGCTTTGATTTGTCAGAAGTGACGCTGCAAAACTGGCAACGTCGCAAGGTGGATATTGAACCGGATCAGCAAAATAGTCTGGGGAGCTATTCTCTTAAAAATGGCGAAAAACTGGCGGGAAGATCGGTACTGGGCAACTTTGTTCTGGGTACACGAGTGCCCGATCTCAGCGGAAAATTCCAGCTCAGTATTACCAGCCTGACCCGAAAACAGTTCCTCTCTTTTCTGCCGTCCGGCGAAAACTTCCTGCCACTGACGATGTTCGTGTCCTTCATCCTGCGCGATCAGCTTGCCTGGGACTTACATCTGGGGCTGGCGCCGGAGCAGGTGGGCGCAATGCGCCTGGGTGATAACAAAAGTGCGCTGCTGGGCTGGACCAGCTTCCTCGGCACACCGGAAGAACGACCCTCAGTCACCATCAGGGTACGGTCGTAAATTATGATAATCACGGAGCAGAATATGCCGGAAGAGAAACTACAGACGCTTTCATTGCAGGTCATTAACGGCAGTGAGCTGGAAAGCGGGCGGGCGGCGCGCTGTCTATTCACACAGCAGGGAAATGTCGGCCATGGCCCCGAATGCCACTGGTCGGTACAGGATCGTCAGCAGAGCATTCCGGCCCAGGCTTTTACCGTTATCCTGCACGATGGCACATTTTGTCTGCGCCCGCAGACGGCACAACTGTGGCTGAATCAGGCAAAAGTCACAGCAACATCAGACCTAATACAGTTGCGCCAGGGCGATGAGATCCAGATCGGACGGCTGATGCCCCAGCTTACCGGGCTGCTGTTTAATGACCACACACCGTTTATCAGTGAGCAGACGAAACAATGGCTGGCAGCTTCGCCCGACGCCAAAGTTGCACCGGTTGCGCAAATCGGTGAGGAATCGAAGGCAGCCAGAGCCTGTTTTGCTGAGCAGGGTCTGGAGGCGGCGCTGCGATATCTGGACATGCTACCCGAAGGCGATCCCCGCGATCAGTTTCACCGCCAGTACCTTGCCGCACAGTTGACGGAAGAGGCGGGGCTGGTACAGCTTGCGCAGCAGCAGTACCGGATGTTGTTCAGGATGGGATTGCAGATGATGGTGGCAGACTGGGAGCCGTCCCTGCTTGAGCAGCTAGAACAAAAATTCACGGCAGAACAATAAAAGAGAACAGGAGTTTTTGTGTTCAGATTACCAACACCCCGACTACTCAGCGGACTCAAATCAGCCCTGCGACCGGCGATGCCCCGGTTTAAAGTCTCTGCTTTCTGGCTGCTGATACTGGCGTGGATTTTTCTGCTGGTGTGGATCTGGTGGAAAGGCCCGACGTGGACGCTGTATGAAGAACAGTGGCTCAAACCACTGGCGAACCGCTGGCTGGCAACGGCGGCGTGGGGGATTATTGCCCTGATGTGGCTTACCGTCCGGGTGATGAAGCGCCTGCAACAGCTTGAAAAAATGCAAAAGCAACAGCGCGAGGAAGCCGTTGATCCGCTCAGCGTGGAACTGAACGCCCAGCAGCGTTATCTTGACCGCTGGCTGCTGCGCCTGCAACGCTATCTCGACAACCGCCGTTTCCTGTGGCAGGTGGCGTGGGATATGGTCATCGGCCCGGCGGGCAGTGGCAAAACGACACTGCTGCGCGAGGGGTTTCCGTCCGACATTATTTATGCCCCGGAGGGCGCGCGCGGCGCAGAACAACGCCTGTACCTTACGCCCCATGTCGGTAAACAGGCGGTGATCTTTGATATCGACGGCACACTCTGCGCTCCCGCTGATGCGGATATCCTGCATCGCCGTCTGTGGGAACATGCCCTCGGCTGGCTGAAAGAAAAGCGCGCGCGCCAGCCGCTGAACGGGATTATTCTGACACTCGATTTACCCGATCTGCTTACCGCAGACAAACGCCGCCGCGAGCATCTGTTACAGACGCTGCGCAGCCGCTTGCAGGATATACGCCAGCATCTTCACTGCCAGTTACCGGTTTACGTGGTACTCACCCGGCTTGATTTATTGCAGGGTTTTGCCGCCCTGTTCCAGTCACTGAACAGACAGGATCGCGATGCGATTCTGGGCGTCACGTTCACCCGCCGCGCCCATGAAAATGATGACTGGCGAACAGAGTTGAATGCTTTCTGGCAGACATGGGTGGATCGAATGAATCTGGCGTTGCCGGATCTGATGGTCGCTCAGACTCACACCCGCACGTCTTTATTCAGTTTTTCCCGCCAGATGCAGGGAAGCCGTGAACCGCTGGTGTCACTGCTTGAGGGTCTGCTTGATGGCGAAAATATGAACGTGATGCTGCGTGGTGTCTATCTCACCTCTTCGCTTCAGCGTGGGCAGATGGATGATATATTCACCCAGTCTGCCGCCCGCCAGTACCGGCTGGGCAATAACCCACTGGCGTCCTGGCCCCTGGTGGACACCGCGCCTTATTTCACCCGCAGCCTGTTCCCGCAGGCATTACTCGCAGAGCCTAATCTGGCAACAGAGAGCCGCGCCTGGCTGATACGTTCCCGTCGCCGCCTGACAGTTTTCTCTGCCACAGGCGGCGTGGCAGCACTTCTGCTCATCACCGGCTGGCATCACTATTACAACGGTAACTATCAGTCCGGCATCACCGTGCTTAAGCAGGCCAAAGCCTTTATGGACGTGCCGCCTCCGCAGGGGGAAGATGACTTTGGCAACCTGCAACTGCCGCTTCTGAACCCGGTACGCGATGCCACACTGGCCTATGGCGACTGGGGCGACCGCAGCCGTCTGGCCGATATGGGACTGTACCAGGGACGACGTATCGGGCCTTATGTGGAACAGACCTATCTGCAACTGCTGGAGCAACGTTACCTGCCCTCGCTGTTTAACGGGCTGGTCAAAGCGATGAACGCCGCGCCGCCGGAGAGTGAAGAAAAACTCGCGGTGCTGCGCGTAATGCGAATGCTGGAGGACAAAAGCGGACGTAACAATGAGGTGGTGAAGCAGTATATGGCAAAACGCTGGAGCGAAAAATTCCACGGCCAGCGCGATATCCAGGCACAACTGATGTCCCATCTTGACTACGCGCTGGCTCATACTGACTGGCATGCAGAGCGTCAGGCGGGCGACGGTGACGCCATCAGCCGCTGGACGCCATATGACAAGCCCGTGGTATCAGCACAGAAAGAACTGAGCAAACTGCCTGTCTACCAGCGGGTTTACCAGAGCCTGAAAACGCGGGCGCTGGGCGTTCTTCCTGCCGACCTCAATCTGCGTGACCAGGTAGGGCCAACCTTTGACCAGGTGTTTACATCTGCCGATGACAACAAACTGGTTGTTCCACAGTTTCTTACCCGTTACGGCCTGCAAAGCTATTTTGTAAAACAGCGCGATGAACTGGTTGAACTGACGGCGATGGATTCCTGGGTACTTAACCTTACCCGCAGCGTGAAATACAGTGACGCCGACCGCGCGGAAATCCAGCGCCAGTTGACCGAGCAGTATATCAGCGACTACACCGCCACCTGGCGGGCCGGGATGGACAATCTGAATATCCGCAATTTTGAGTCCATCGGACAACTGACCGGGGCGCTGGAGCAGGTTATCAGCGGCGACCAGCCTTTGCAGCGGGCGCTGACCGTCCTGCGTGACAACACACAGCCAGGCGTCTTTTCTGAAAAACTCTCTGCCAAAGAACGGGAGGAAGCCCTGGCAGAGCCGGATTACCAGTTACTCACCCGCCTCGGGCATGAATTCGCCCCGGAAAACAGTACCCTGGCAGTACAGAAAGACAAAGAAAGCACGATGCAGGCCGTGTATCAGCAACTCACCGAGTTGCACCGCTACCTGCTGGCAATCCAGAACGCGCCTGTACCAGGGAAATCGGCGCTGAAAGCCGTGCAGTTACGGCTTGATCAGAACAGCAGCGATCCGATATTCGCCACCCGCCAGATGGCAAAAACGCTGCCTGCTCCGCTCAACCGCTGGGTTGGCAGACTGACTGACCAGGCCTGGCATGTGGTGATGGTGGAGGCTGTTCATTATATGGAAGTGGACTGGCGCGACAGCGTGGTGAAACCGTTTAACGAGCAACTGGCAAATAACTATCCGTTTAATCCGCGTTCTGCACAGGATGCCTCACTGGATGCCTTCGAACGCTTCTTTAAACCGGATGGCATACTGGATACCTTCTACCAGCAGAACCTGAAGCTGTTTATCGATAATGACCTGAGTCTGGAGGATGGCGATAACAACGTCATTATTCGCGAAGATATTATTGCGCAACTGGAAACTGCGCAGAAAATCCGTGACATCTTCTTCAGCAAACAGAACGGTCTGGGAACATCCTTTGCCGTGGAAACGGTATCGCTTTCAGGCAATAAACGCCGCAGTGTACTGAACCTTGACGGTCAGTTAGTCGATTACAGCCAGGGCCGTAACTATACCGCCCATCTGGTCTGGCCTAACAACATGCGCGAAGGCAACGAAAGTAAGCTGACGCTCATCGGCACCAGCGGCAACGCGCCGCGCAGTATCAGCTTCAGCGGGCCGTGGGCGCAGTTCCGCCTGTTCGGGGCCGGACAACTGACCGGAGTACAGGATGGCAACTTTACCGTGCGCTTTAGCGTGGACGGTGGCGCGATGACCTACCGTGTGCATACCGACACGGAAGATAACCCGTTCAGCGGTGGGTTGTTCAGCCAGTTTGGTCTGTCAGACACACTGTACTGAGGAGGCAGGGATGAATAGTAACGTACTGACACAAACTATCGTTACCGGCAGTGACCCGCGCGGGCTGCCGGAATTCAGCGCCATCCGCGAGGAAATAAACAAAGCCAGCCACCCGTCACAGCCTGAGCTGAACTGGAAACTGGTGGAGTCGCTGGCGCTGGCGATTTTTAAAGCCAACGGTGTGGATTTACACACCGCCACCTACTATACGCTTGCCCGGACACGGACACAGGGACTGGCGGGATTCTGCGAAGGTGCGGAACTGCTGGCGGCAATGGTAAGCCACGACTGGGATAAGTTCTGGCCGCAGGGCGGCCCGGCGCGTACTGAAATGCTGGACTGGTTTAACTCCCGAACCGGCAATATTCTGCGTCAGCAAATCTCCTTTGCGGAATCCGACCTACCACTGATCTACCGCACAGAGCGGGCATTGCAGCTTATCTGCGATAAGCTCCAGCAGGTGGAACTGAAGCGCGTTCCGCGCGTGGAGAATCTGCTCTATTTTATGCAGAACACGCGTAAACGGCTTGAACCCCAGCTGAAGAGTAACACTGAGAACGCCGCACAGACCACGGTCAGAACGCTGATTTATGCCCCGGAAACACAGGCATCTTCCACACCAGAAGCGGTAGTGCCTCCCCTGCCCGGCCTGCCTGAGATGAAAGTGGAAGTGCGCAGTCTGACAGAGAATCCCCCACAGGCCAGTGTGATAAAGCAAGGCAGTACGGTAAGAGGGTTTATCGCAGGGATCGCCTGTTCAGTGGCTGTCGCCTCAGCATTGTGGTGGTGGCAGGTCTATCCGGTGCAGCAGCAACTGTTACAGGTTAACGACACCGCTCAGGGCGCAGCAACGGTGTGGATGGCCTCACCTGAACTCGAAAACTATGAGCGCAGGCTGCAACAACTTCTTGATACCTCCCCGGTACAGCCGCTGGAAACCGGGATGCAGATGATGCGTGTTGCCGACAGTCGCTGGCCGGAAAGCCTGCAACAGCAACAGGCCTCGACACAATGGAATGAGGCACTCAAAACCCGCGCACAGAGTAGCCCGCAGTTGCGTGGCTGGTTGCAGACCCGCCAGGACTTACATGCTTTTGCAGATCTAGTGATGCAGCGCGAGAAAGAGGGACTAACCCTTTCCTATATCAAAAATGTCATCTGGCAGGCGGAGCGGGGACTGGGGCAGGAAACACCCGTTGAGTCTCTGTTGACGCAGTACCATGATGCCCGTGCGCAGAAGCAGAATACAGATGCGCTGGAAAAACAAATTAATGAGCGACTCGAAGGCGTGTTAAGCCGCTGGCTGCTGCTGAAGAATAACGTCATGCCAGAGGCGGCAACCGGTACCACGGCCGAAAAATAATTATTTAATTAAAGGAGATTATCATGGCAAATATAAGTTATTTATCTTTGAGTGGAGAGACACAAGGGCTAATTTCAGCAGGTTGCTCAACGCTTGATTCTGTCGGAAACAAAGCGCAGCCAGAACATAAAGATCAGATCATGGTTTATGCGTTAATGCATTCCATCTCAAGAAGTCAAAATGTCAATCATCATGAATTAATTATCACCAAACCGGTTGATAAATCCTCACCATTGCTGGCAAAAGCACTTAGTGACAATGAAAAAATGGCAATATGTGAATTTATACTCTACCGAACCAGTAAAGCGGGTATTTACCAGCCTTATTATAAAATAAATCTGTCAAAAGCCCGAATATCAAGTATTGATTTTGTCACACCGCATGCTGTCCTGGAAAAAGAACTGGAACCACAGGAGAGAATTGCCTTTATTTATGAAGATATTTCCTGGGAGCATACGTTAGCCGGTACGAATGCAATGAGTAAATGGCAGGATCGTGTACAGTAACTTACTGTAATAACATAATAAATTACTATTGCGGAGAGATAAAATGGCTGGTTTAAGGAATAACAACAACACACAGAATGCACAGTGGGCTGATTATGTGGGTGACATTCTTCGGGGGGCTCAGCCGATAAACCAGCTAGTACCTCAGCACCCTTATCTTAACGACGTCCCACTCATTGATGAGTTAAGGCATCAGAACACTCATCATGTTATTCCCTTGACACTTGATGTTGCAAAAAAAATACTCAGCCCAATAACATCATTTGATTACATTCATTTTATCACTACACATCCTTCAGGTATAAAAGATACACTCGCCTGGTTAGTTAACGCGGGTAAATTAATGACTGAGTTTGATGACAATGGGAAAATTATATTTAACCTTAATGCCTTAAAGTATACAAAAGCAAGTTACTTTGAAATACTTGGAGAGAAATATATAAAAATCACAACATCCAGCCCCTGGCTTTTAGAAAAGCTCGGTAAATATATTTTCTCTTCACGAGCGCCTCAAGTTCTGGAACTCGCTATTGGCTGGCGAGGAGCTTTATCTGAATCAATAAAAGGAGTTAAGTTCTGTATCTGGTTTTCAGTAGCCTGGAGAACCATAGAATTTATTATGAGTTCAGAGCGAGATCTGGTTAATTTTCTTGGCGATTTTTCAATGGATGTGGCCAAAGCAGTTATAGCCGGTGGTGTTGCAACCGCTATTGGAAGTCTGGCTTCTTTTGCCTGTGTTAGCTTTGGCTTTCCAGTAATTCTTGTCGGAGGAGCAATTTTACTGACAGGGATAGTGTGTACAGTTGTTTTAAATGAAATCGATGCTCAATGCCATTTATCAGAAAAATTAAAATATGCAATTAGAGATGGACTAAAACGGCAACAGGAACTTGATAAATGGAAAAGGGAAAACATGACTCCATTTATGTATGTTCTTAACACTCCACCCGTGATATGAGGATTAACCATGCGTTTACATGTTAAATTAAAAGAGTTTCTTTCGATGTTTTTTATGGCCATATTATTTTTCCCTGCATTCAATGCTTCTTTGTTTTTTACCGGAGTTAAACCTCTATATTCAATAATAAAATGCTCCACGGAAATATTTTATGATTGGAGAATGTTGATTCTGTGCTTCGGTTTCATGTCGTTTTCCTTTTTAAATATTCATGTAATTTTACTTACGATAATAAAATCATTCTTAATCAAAAAAACGAAGGTAGTCAATTTCGCCACAGACATAACAATACAGCTAACTCTTATATTTTTACTAATAGCTATCGTAATAGCACCTTTAATAGCTCCTTTTGTCACAGGATATGTCAATACTAATTATCACCCCTGCGGTAATAATACGGGAATTTTCCCAGGAGCAATCTATATTAAAAATGGCATAAAATGTAATAATGGATATATTTCTCGCAAGGAAGATTCAGCAGTTAAATAATTAAATATTCTAAAATAAACAGTTTTTAACTCCGGATTCCATGTCCTTTCTTGCACTGTCTTTGTCAAGAAAAATTTCTTATGCAAAGAATTTTGTATTATTGCCGCCAGAAATTCCTGGCGGCAGATATAATTTATTATTGATAGCGGTTAACCAAATCTTTTACCATCGCTTTATAGGTCTTTTGCTTAAGTTGCATGATTTGCTGCTCTGTCATATCAGTCGTACTGGCTTCATTCTTGTCGGGCAATGGTGGAAGCACTTTATATTCATAATTCACCGGCGACCAGGTAGCCCACTCACCTGTTGCCACATCCACCAGCGTGAAACGTACCAGGTAGCGCAGGGAGATAGCGTCAGTGAGTTTGTCATTTTTATAGTCGGACCATACTGTTGATTTCAGCGCAGAGTCATATTTTCCTGTCTGCAACATATCCTGGTAAACAATAATCGCTTTCTGATGTCCTTTTGCAGCCACAAAACGCAGTGCCTGCATCCAGTTCATATTCTCAGCACTGGCAACATCCTCGTTCTCATTTTTATCTTTGTTTTTGTTACAAGTCAGAGGCTTTTGCCTGTCCGGGATACCAGAGAATGTGGAAACAGTATAATATTTTCGCATCTCCTCCTGCATAATGGTTTCCGGTGCGCGGTTGCCGGATTGAACAAGTATTACAGGAGAATTAAGGGGAACGCGGAACTCATCTCCATCAAGCGCAGCTTGAATATCCTCTTCGGATACGGCCAGAGTGGTTTCATTACCGAATAAATCTTTGTCTGTCAGTTGCTGGGGAGTGTTTTTATTAATATTACTTTGTGTGACTTGAGCTTTTTTCTTCTTTTCATCAATAGAAGATTCAGAGGCACATCCTGCAAGCAGCGAGAATAACACACATATGCAACAAAGCTTTTTTGAATTCATAATTGGACACTCCCTCGCCTGTCATAATGATTAGAATATTTAGCATTGATAACGGACTCTAATTATATACCTCACTTAAATAATAACAAACAAAATCAATTTGAAATATACATTCATTTAATCAATATAAATTTATTCTCTAGAAATATATTTAAGCTGAATGGTTCGATATCATTATTGAATTTTAATGAATGAGACAACAAGCGAGAATCACGCACCTACGCCAGAGTAAAATCATTGAACAGAGAAATGGTGGAATTCAAATACAAAAAAACCGCAAAATTAAAAATCTTGCGGCTTTCTGAACTCATTTTCATGAGTGAATAGTGGCGGAACGGACGGGACTCGAACCCGCGACCCCCTGCGTGACAGGCAGGTATTCTAACCGACTGAACTACCGCTCCGCGTTGTGTTCCGTTGGGAACGAGGCGAA
>OAWU01000602.1_pt1 | contig 20674 bp, 12 predicted proteins | sample 1477041 | NCBI WGS metagenome assembly OAWU01 (sample SAMEA2580266, study PRJEB22360) | human gut metagenome | biome: human gut; feature: human-associated habitat; material: faeces | place: Denmark | collected 2008/2010
CCGCCGATCATGTGTGTCGGCTTCATGTGAATATGAGTTGGCGCATTGTGTGTACCACCGCGACGATCTTTCTTAACTTGCGTACCAGGAACGTTGATGTGACGGTCTTGGGAGTGATGCATATAAGAAATGCCACGAGGAATACGTGGAGATACAACTGCACGAGCTGCAACTACACCATTTTTATTGAAAGCTTCTACCCAGTCGTTATCTTTAACACCAATTTCTGCTGCATCATCTTCGTTAAGCCAAATTGTTTGACCACCACGGAACAATGTCAACATTTGTTGGCTATCGAAGTACATACTATGTGTAGACCACTTATTATGTGGTGTTAAGTATTTCAATGTAATTTCTGGAATGCCTTCTTGTTTGTAATCACCTTGTACTGGCTTGTAGGACAATACAGGTTTATACAATGCCATAGCTTCACCGTAATCGCGCATCATTTCATGGTCACAATAGAAGGATTGACGACCTGTTATGGTACGGAATGGTACTTTATCTTCTGTAGATGTTGTGAATGGGGAATAACGACGATTTTTATCGTTTTTACCAGTACTTGTTACAGAGCTAATGATGAAGCGTGGTTGGCGAACCATGTCATCAAAGGTAATTTTTTCTTGTTCACGACCTTTTGCGTTCTTTTCAAGATCAGAAAGACCAGTTTTTTCTTCCATTGCCTTCCAAGAACGAACAGCCAATTTACCATTTGTACAAGAAGACAATGTCAATACAGCATTACAAGCTTCTTTACATTCGTAAATGCTTGGACGGCCATGAGAAATGAATTCTGGATTATCGATTGTACCATTTTGTGCGTACAATGTTTGATATTCATCAGATACATCCCAAGCCAAGCCATGAGCCCCCATTTTGTTTTCGATATTAGGTCCCAAAGCAATGAATTTTTCAAAGATTTGGCTATAGTTGCGTTTTACATGAACGAGGTTAGGCATTGTTTTACCAGGAATTGGTTCACATTCGCCTTTGCTCCAGTCGAGAACCTTACCTTCTGGTTGAGCCACTTCACCTGGGCTGTCATGACCAAGAGGCAATGCTACGATGTCTTCGTATTCTGTGAAGCCAGACTCTTTTGCTACGCGAGATACTGTTTCTGCAAGGGTACGGAATGTATCCCAGTCAGATTTAGTTTCCCATGCGCAATCAACAGCAGCTTGGAATACGTGTACATATGGATGCATATCTGTAGAAGACAAGTCTTCTTTTTCATACCATGTAGCTGCAGGGAATACGATATCAGAGTACAAGCCTGTAGAAGCCATACGGAAGTCGATGTCGATTAAGAGGTCAAGTTTACCTGCCCCATCAGCTTCACGCCATTTGATTTCTTCTGGACGTGTAGGTGCATCGTCATCTTCTAATACCGCATTTTTAGTACCTAATAAATGTTTCAAGAAGTATTCATGGCCTTTAGAAGAGGAACCGATAAGGTTCGCACGCCATACAAACAAGTTGCGTGGATGGTTTTCTTTAGCCGCAGGATCTTCTACGCAAAATTGTAATTCTTTATTTTTCAAGGCTTGCGCCACATATTGATTAATTTCTGCTTCTGTACCAGCACCAGCTGCACGAGCATCGTTAATCAAGTCTTGGCTGCCTTTATTGAAAGTAGGATAAGATGGCAACCAACCTAAACGAGCCGCTAATACATTGTAATCGCCAGGGTGACGATAACGAGGCTTAGCTAATTTAGATACACGGTCTGCCAAGTCGATGCAATCAGAACGATATTGTTCTGTAGCAAAGTAGAACCAGGATGTACCATTTTGCAAACGAGGAGCTTTACTCCAGTCGTTAGCTGTCATGATACCGCCCCAGCCTTCAATAGGACGAAGTTTTTCTTGACCTACGTAGTGAGCCCAGCCACCACCATTAACACCTTCTGTACCACAGAACATGATAAGGTTCAAGATTGTACGGTAAATCACGTCAGCATGGTACCAGTGGTTGATACCACCGCCCATGATAATCATGGAACGACCTTTAGTTTTTTCTGCATTATCTGCAAACTCACGAGCTGTGGCAATAGCGATATCTGCTTTTACGCCAGTAATTTTTTCTTGCCATGTAGGTGTGTAAGGAGTGTCATCTGTATAAGATGTTGCCACTTCACCACCGATACCACGATCGATACCATAGTTAGCAAGAATGAGGTCATACACTGTAGTTACTTTCACAGGACCATCTGCAGTTTGTACCGTAATAGTAGGAATAGCACGTTCAATAACACCTTCGTGCTCTTCATCACCAAAGTACGGCAATTTAACAATCGTCACATCTTCCCGTTGATCAAACACGGATAAGCGAGGATCAATTTTAGCTCCTGTGTCGCGATTTTCAAGTCGTAAATTCCATTTTTGTGGGTTCGTGTGACGTTCACCCATTGTACCATTAGGTACAACGATTTCATTTGTTAATTCATCAATCAATACCATTTGGAAGTCAGCGCCTTCCTCTTGGCGACCTAAATCCTTGGCATTCAAGAAACGGCCTGGTTGAACTGTGCCGTTGATATCTTCAACGCGTACAAGGAATGGCATATCTGTGAACTCTTTTGCATACTCTTTAAAGTATGGAGTTTCTTTGTCGATGTAATATTCTTTTAGGATAACGTGACCCATTGCCATTGCAAGAGCCGCATCGGTACCAGCTTTTACATTGAGCCATGCATCGGAAGAAGTTGTAGATTCCGCATAGTCAGGAGACACGGATACTACTTTAGTACCTTTATAACGAACCTCTGTCAAGAAGTGAGCATCTGGCGTACGGGTCAAAGGTACGTTAGAACCCCACGTCATGATGTAACCAGCATTATACCAGTCACCAGATTCAGGTGTATCAGTTTGTTCACCCCAAACTTGAGGGCTGGAAGGTGGCAAATCGGCATACCAGTCATAGAAGGACAATGGTGTGCCACCCATCAAGTTAAGGAAACGAGCCCCTGCTGCATAGGACAACATGGACATCGCAGGAATTACAGAGAAGCCTGCGTTGCGGTCAGGGCCATATGTTTTTGCTGTATATAGTAAGGATGCTGCAGTAATTTCTGTTGCTTCATCCCATGTGGAGCGCACAAAGCCACCCATACCACGGGCTGACTTATATTTTTTCGCTTTTTCAGGATCTTCTACGATAGATTTCCAAGCTTCGATTGGATTCTTAGCATGCTTCTTCGCTTCTCTCCAAAGCTCGACCAATTCGCCACGTACATAAGGATATTTTACGCGCAAAGGGCTATAAAGATACCAAGAGAATGTTGCACCACGAGGGCACCCACGTGGTTCATAATCTGGCATATCATCTGGTGTTTCAGGGTAGTCAATTGCTTGATTTTCCCAGGCTACAACACCGTTTTTAACATAAATATTCCAGCTACAAGAACCAGTACAGTTTACGCCATGCGTTGTGCGGACAACTTTATCGTAAGACCAACGGTCACGATAATAATTTTCCCATTCACGACCTCCATCTTCTGTGATTTGATGGCCGTTTGGAGATACTTCCTTCTTGCGAAGAAACTTAAACTTTTGAGACAACAAGCTCATCTCGTGTCCTCCTTCAAAACTACAAAAAAATCCCTTGTGCTAGATGTGCTAACACAAGGGAGAAAATCCTGTTATTCGATATTACTAATATTAGGGTCAATACTATCAACCTCTAAATCAAGTAATCCGATTAAAGCGTCAAAATCACAGATTACTAGATGGTGTTTGTCATAGGCTACATAGCCTAACTTACGTAACTCACTTAACATGCGATTTAAACTTTCTCTTGATGTGGCAGCAAACTCAGCCAATTCTTGATTTGTTAGGGCAATATCAATAAAGATACCATCCTCGCGCTTTACACCATAACTATTGGCTAAGCGCAACAAGGTAGAATAGAATGCTCCCTTCTTGCCGTAAAGTAGCAAGTCCCGGTATTTTGCCTGTTGACGACGCATATGCAAAGTGTAGATTTTCATCATTGCAATAGCCAATGAATGGTCTTTTGCAATAGCCCCTTCCAACACATCATAGCGTATACAATAAACAGAGCAATCCTCCCGAGCAATGGCGTTGAACACATATGTTCTAGTGTTCTCCTCATACAACGGAACCTCACCAATTACATTATTCGGCCCTACTAAACGCAACGCAAAAATGTGTCCGCTAGCTTCGAACTTCTTAATGCTCATTCTACCTTTTACTACTACGTAAAAGTATTCTGCCTTGTCCCCCTCACGGAAGAGAAAATCACCTTTTTTAAGATGTAGTTCCTCACCCGGCAAAGCAAGCAATTGGTTAATTAATTTTTGATCCATACCATTATCACTCCACAGTACTTTTATAACAAAATCCATTAGTTATACTAATCTATTTATAGTAAAAGTACCTATACTATATACTTTTTCGTATATATATGATTATTATAACTTATTAATTTCAGAATATGTGTGTTTTACATCACATTCACAAAAAAAATTACACTATATAATATATCTGTGATGTAAGACATTGAAAAATATTAATGCTACAATAATTATAACGCAGTTTTGTAAGTAAATCGAATGCTTTCTATGGAAATTCTTTAGATTTTACTATTTATATATATATATATATATTATATATAATCTTATATATTTTTCTTGTCTACGTGTATAGTTGTTACAGTAAGGAGAAGTTCAAAATGAACGAACTAAAAATGCCTCAAGTAGGGGCAAGCCGTAGCGAAATTGTGGCTAATTGGCAACCAGATAATCCAGAATTTTGGGAAAAGTTTGGTAAAAAAATTGCTAAACAAAACTTGGTTATATCCACAATTGCATTAACCCTTTCATTCTGTGTATGGTATTTATGGGCAACCATTGCAGCGCAACTCAACGGCGCAGGCTTTAATTTCACAACCGATCAATTATTTACCTTAGCTGCATTGCCAGGCCTTGTAGGTGCTACATTACGTTTTGTATATACCTACATGCCAGCCTTAATCGGTGGTAAAAACTGGACATTTATTTCCACACTTATTTTATTAGTTCCTGTTGTATGGCTCGGCTTTGCCGTTCAAGATACAACAACTTCTTATACGACATTCATGATTTTGACTGCCCTTATCGGTTTAGCGGGCGGCAACTTCTCGTCCTCCATGGCGTACATTGGCAACTTCTTCCCTAAATCCGAAAAAGGTACTGCTCTTGGTATCAACGGCGGTGTTGGTAACCTTGGTATTTCCGTAATCTACTTCTTGGCTCCATTCGCTATGGGTTCTGCTGCACTAGGTAGCGTATTTGGTGTAACACCAGCTATCATCAAAGGAAACGCAGTATACCTTGCCAATGCAGCTTTCATGTGGATCGTACCACTCGTTGTTATCCTTGCACTTATGACACGTTTCATGGATAACTTACCTCTAGAAAAACCAAATCCTAAAAATCTAGTACAAATCTTTGGTAACAAACACACTTGGGCTCTTACATTACTTTATACATGTTCCTTCGGTGCTTTCTCTGGTTATGCAGCAGCACTTGGTCTATTAGTAGGTAAAGAATTCCCAGAAGTACCATTTGCTTCTATCGCATTCGTAGGTCCACTTGTATCAGGTGCACTTCGTCCTGTAGGTGGTTGGTTAGCAGACAAAATTAACAGCGGTACAAAAGTTACCTTTGTAAGCCTTCTCGGTCTATGTGTAACAACAGCGCTAATTGCAGTTGGCGTAGATATGCACAACTTCCCATTCTTCTTTGCTATGTCCGTGTTGACCTTCGTAAGCTGTGGTTTCGCAACAGGTGCAACATTCCGTATGATTCCACACGTATTTGGCAATCCGCTATTATCCTCTTTAATCACTGGCTTCGTAGCTGCCGTAGCTGCATACGGTGCCTTTATTACACCTAAAATCTTCGGCTTTGTATATTCCACATTTGGTAATATCCATCCAGCCTTTGCTGTACTATTAGCCTTCAACATCGTAACTGTAGCAGTATGCTACTGGTTCTATGTGCGTAAAAGCGCAAATATGAATGTATAATTTTCTGGGAAACAGAAAATTTACGTTCACTCAACGGTACAACAAAATATAATTCACTTTTCTTAACTAAGTGATAAAAGAAACCCCGCATCTCTCCTCCATACTTATCAGGTCTGCGGCCTAGGGCCTTGACCTCGTAAGTCGGATAGATGCGGGGTTCTCTTTTATGAGAATATAGTTGCGAGTGCGATACTCATATATTGTGAATTATATTTTACGAAGTATAGTGCGTATATTAACTTTTCTCCCCTCAAAATTATAGCCTTCATTTTGAGGGGAGAAAAATGGACTGCAAGGCAGTCCATTCATTATAATTTGACGATATATACCTTTATCTCTATAATATAAATAGATAGTCAGACGAGTAGGAACGTCAGGCGCATCTCAAAAACTAATTATCTAGGAAATGGCCTTTCTGTTTATCTAATTACACTTGGTAACGGAGGGCTATTTGCTTTTTGTGAGGCAAATAAGCGCTATAAGTGCTCCAAAGGAAACGACTAGCGTCAAGATTCCAGTAATAACTGTAATAAGTTCAAAGTCACTCATAAGCTCACCCCCTTCTATAACGAAGAGAGGCCCAACCTCGCCGACTACCTTAACAACATTATAAATTGAACAAATATACGATACAATAAGCAGTTATTTATCGATATATATGAATTAAATAATAAAGAAGAGCCTGCAATGCAGGCTCTTTTTATTATCCAAAGATTTCTTCTAGTAGTGCGTCGTCGATGATGGTACCAACGTAGAAGTCGCTGAAGATACCATATTTTGCACTGGCTACTTCAAAGCGCATATCGTATACGATTTTTTTGAATTGGATGTCGTCGTTACTGAAGATGGTAATACCCCATTCCCAGTCATCTAAGCCACAGCCACCTGTGGTGAATTCAGATAAAACGTCCAAGTATGTTTTACCAAGTTCACCGTGAGACTTCATCAAGGCTCCGCGTTCTTGCGGTGGTAGCATGAACCAATTATCATCACCTTCGCGTTTTTTAGACATATTATAGAAACAGATATATTTATCGCGAGGTACGTGAGGATATAGTTTTTGGTTAACTTCCTCTGTATCAAGTTTAGCCTTAACATAGGTGCTTACTTCTGTTACAGATGTATAAGAGTATGTTTGTACTAATACGCTTGCAATGGCAAGGCGGCGGAATTTACGTTCTACTTGAGCCAAGTATTCAAGGGATGGGCCGAGAATCCATAGAATTAAATCCCCTTTTGCTCCATTACAATCATAGAATGCATAGCTACCTTCTTTAGCTTGATGTTTAGCTTCAAGGTCGGCTAAGAATGCTTTTAATTCATTGCGCGCTGCCGCTTTTTCATCCTCTGTGAAACAGTTCCATGCGCTGAAATCCATGGCAAATACCATGTGTTGGCTATGCCAACCTTCTACTGTAGGGATTGCTTTTCCCATTATGATCACTCCTATCTATGGTGATTATATCAAAATAATAATGTATATCTATATTTACGGAAATCAAAAGACTCCAATAATTATTATAGCATATGGAGTCTTTTCAATTTAGTTTCTATTGAGATTTTTATCAGTATATTCTTTAGTTAAGACTAAACTACTACTTTTAGACTGAGATAATCCTATAGCTCTTAATACTAACTCTTTTAAGCAAGTCACTATTTTACTTGTCATTCACAAGTTTTTCTACCAGTTCTTTTGCTTGTTTTACACCATCAGGGATTCCAATGCCATCAAAGGGCGTACCGATGAGATGTAAATTTGGATAATGCTCTGCCACATATTCACGAACAGCTTTAATGCCTGCGCGATGGCCTACATTATATTGAGGCATGCAGTGAATGAGGCGATTGATGCGCACCCACTCTGGTTTGACAGAGAAACCCATGATATGTTGAATTTCTTTAACTGCCAATTCTGAAAGTTCCTCTTCGCTGAGTCGTTCTACTACATCATTACCAGGCTTACCGATAAAGACACGCAATACAACTTTATCATCAGGCGTTGTTTGTGGCCATTTTTGATTTAAAATGGTACACGCTGTGAGCGGTGTATCTGTCTTACGAGTAATCAGTAGTCCAGAGCCCTTTAAATCGCCATCAAAGGTGCTTTTATCAAAGGCCATAATAGCAATGGCACAACTAGATTGCTCCATAGAACGCAAGAAGTCAAAGCCGGCGTCATCCTTAAACCATTGCGAATACGTCGCAGGTGGAGTAGAGATAATCACATGATCCGCTATAGCAGGAGCTTTATCGAGAAGAACCTCTGTAGCTGAATCTGTAGTAGATTGACAGCCACAAGCATTGTTTACAGAATTCACCACATCGATAGCATACATACCATCAACATATCGAATATCAGAAACTAGTGTACCTGTATGCAAGTGTACATTACTAGGCATAGCCTCAACGATAGCGGTAATCACGCTTTCAAGGCCGCCTGTCAATTGACGAAACATACCGGATTGAGCCGCTGTTCCCTTCCGACTTTCCATATCCGTTTGCGCCTTAGCAGACTGATGATTTGAACTAGTCTTTGTTACATGGTTAGAACTGCTTGCACGATTACTAGCAAAATTAGCTTGACTAGACTTTGCTTCGTGGCTTTCAAATTGACGGTCTGTCATAGTACCTTTACCAGCACGAGGCACATCGCCTTCTGCTACAGCATCTTTAGCTGCTTTAGAGACACCTGCTTTGGAATGACTCATCTTAGCGGCCATCATACCTTTTACCATGTTCCCATATTTTTGTTCTACTTGAATAAAATGAGGGAATGTCGACAATAGGCTAATTTTATAAATATCGCCACCATAGATGCCAGCTAATAGGGGCTCGATGAGTTTATCCATCATTTCTTGTCCTAAGTGGTATTTGAAGAAATGACCAATGGATACATCCCCATTTTCATCGAGTTGGTATGGTTTCTTAAAATAATCTAAGCCTGCACGCAATTTACCAGGCCAGGAAATGAGCGTTGCTTTCACAAAGGGCATCATTTCCGTAGGAATGCCCATGATGGAACCGCCTGGAATTGGGTGGATAGAGCCCTTATCATATACAAAGGCTTGACCTGTTTCATTAGACACAAGGGTATCACCTAGTCCAAGATCATGCACGAGATCTGTCATTTCGGTTTTACGACCCAAATAGGAGTCAGGACCGAGTTCCACTACGAAGTCATCCACACGTTGCGTTTGTATTTTCCCACCAAATCGTGGTGCTTGTTCGTAAAGAGTAATGGTCCATTCCGGCTTTGCATGACCTAGATAATAAGCCGCTGTTAGCCCTGTTAAGCCACCGCCCACAATTGTTACGTTCACGAATGAATCCTTTCTATTATTGCACTCGCCATTGCTTGTAAAAATGTTTCATTACAATTTGGCATGGGTGCACGCATATATGTTGCGCCCTTTGCTTCAACGAGTTCTTTACACTCCACATCATTATCGTACAGTACCTCAACGTGATTGCTTACAAATCCAAATGGTACAAAAGCAATGCGAGTAGCACCAGTTTGTAAAGCTTCATTGATTGCATCCTCTACAGTAGGGCCCAACCATTGGCCATGAGGAGCCGCACTTTGCCATGCCACAGACCAATTCGGTAATTTACAATATTCAGCAATCTCTTTAGCACTTTCCTCTAAAGCTAACGCATACGAATCGCCACCATGATTATTGATAAGAGGTATACTGTGCGCACTAAAAATAACGAATACATCTTTAGCATTATGCACACACTCTGAAAGTGCTTTTACCCAGTATTCCTTGAAAGTTGGTTGGTCCCACCAGGAACGGATAAAGTCAAATGTCACATTATCATAGTTTGAAATGGCTGCTTGCACTTGTTTTTCATAAGCTCCAGTACCGAAAGCGGTGAAGAATGGAGCCGTTACAATAGCGATAATATGCTCCACTCCTTGCTGGACTAAGGAGTCAACCGCATCTGCAATGGATGGTTTCATGTGTAAAAAACCAATAGCGGAAGGCATAGTCGGCAACAGAGTAAGCAATGCTTTATATTGGCACTCTGCCATAGTTTGAAGCTCAATATTTTCCCATTGACCGATTGTATCATAACGCTTAGTGAGATTTGTAATCTCTGCTTCCGTTGGTACACGGCCACGACGAATGCTCGTCATATAGGGTACTAAATCATCCTTACTTAAAGGGCTACCATAAGACAGGAATAATAATCCTTTTTTTTCTACTTTCACTAATTTACCTCTCTTGAGCCCAAATCTCACGACTACGTTCATGCACATAGTCCGTTAGCCAATGGAGTTTTTGAGGATCTGCCTCTGGGAATACGCCATGACCTAAATTAAAGATATGGCGCCCATAGCGAACGCCGTCGAGCAAGATGCGATCGACTTCGCGGGCCAATGTTTTTTCGTCTCCGAACAAATACGCCGGATCCAAGTTACCTTGTACCGTTTGTGTTACGCCACGCTCGTTTGCCATAACGATGGAACTACGCCAATCAAGGGCAATGACATCTAAAGGCAAGTGAGACCAAATAGACACCAAATGATCCGTACCAACACCATTCATGGCCATTGGCAAATGAGGATATTGGGCTTTCACAGTCTTTATGATCCGCTCCATATGAGGGTAAATTCCTTGTTTATACTGGTCTACATTAACAGCACCTACCCAAGAGTCAAAGATTTGAAGTGCATTAGCACCCGCTTCGGCTTGCATGGACAAGTACGCAATGGACATGTCCGCTAGTTTTGTCATCAGTGCATTCCACATATCTGGAGCACCGATGAGCATACCGCGAGTCTTATTGTAATTCTTTGTTGGGCCCCCCTCGATAAGGTAGGACGCAATAGTAAACGGTGCCCCGCAGAAACCAATGAGAGGCACGTCAAGCATACCAGAAGTTAATAATGTAATCGTTTTCGCGATATAATCTACCTTTGTAGGATCAAAGGTTTCTAATTTATCCACATCAGCCATAGAGCGGATAGGTGTGCTAAACACAGGTCCTACACCAGCCTTGAGCTCTACATTTACATTCATAGCCACCATGGGGCTCATAATATCTTTGTAGAGAATCGCCGCATCGACGCCATATTCCTTAACAGGTAATTCCGTAACGCGAGCACATAGCTCAGGCTCTTTTGTAATTTCAAATAAAGTATATTTTTCTTTGATTTTGCGGTATTCCGCTTGACTACGACCAGCTTGTCGCATATACCACACAGGCGTCACACCAGGGTTCTTCCCCTGGATCATGTCCAAATAAGCTGTGTTCAAGTACTCAACCCCTTTCGTTCTAAATGTATACTAACACACTATGGTAACCAAAACAGTTACTTTAGTTACAATCACTTACATTATTTATTCTTTAATAATCCCTAATAATCCCTGTGAAAGCATATGCCTCCACAGGGATTATTATTTCATTACCACTTTAATTTGACTGAGTCTTTAATTCAAGTCTGAAATTCATTTAGCTACGACTCAATCTATGGCAATCGATGCCCATAATAGATTGAGCCATATCATATACGGAGCGTTGACAAGTAAAGAGCCAAATCTGTTGATTTTTCCCAAGCTCAGCCAATAATTCTAAAGCACTACGTTGACGATTTTCGTCAAAGCGCACAAGAATATCGTCCAAGATAATCGGTAAGGACTCCACTTGATAAGAGAATACCTTAGCTAGGGCGAGTCGTAATGACAAGTACACTTGATCAGCTAAGCCACTAGACCAAAATTTAAGCTCTAGTCGTTCTCCATTATTGTTGATAAGTGCTACCCCTTTATTGATGCCTAGAATATCAAGCGTATACCTCTCACCAGTTAGTTTTTCAACATAAGAGGAGGCAAGCTCTAACATATGAGGTTGTTTTTCTTGTTCATACGATTGTTGAGCCTTATCCATACAATGGCTTATCAATACTTGTGTAGCCCAATCTTCTAGTGCAGACTCTAATTCACTTTGTAAAGCCTCTCGTTCTTGCAACATTTGGTGTTGCTCCTGGTCAGATCCAAGTGTACGCATTGCTTCAACGATTTGACCACGGCGCTCGTACAAGGTAGCCAATTTATCTTCAATAGAGGCTATTTCACGCTCAGAGTGAGCCAATTCATCTAACCAGTTATCTTTGTTGCCTTCTCGCAAACGACGATAGAACAGGTCTTTATTCTCCGCATCAGGAGCAAGTAAATCCAGCTGTACCTGACTTTGCTTGTAAATAGTTTGCCACTGTTTATATTGGTCCTCATCGATAAGATGTTGACGATACTCGTTGGAACTTTCCATACCAGCTTTATGGAGTAATTCTTTTTGGCGAAGGAGTAGTTCTTTTTCCTTGCGATGCCAATTATCGTATTCATTGCGGAAGCTTTTACGTTGTGCTTCCTTTTGTTCCCATACAATTTTATTTTGTTGAAAGTTCTTATATTGATTATAAATACGTTTTAATTCCGTAGGAGATACTGGTGACTCTATTCCAAGGTTATACCACAAAGCCATCGCTTGGTCTTCAATAATGCGTAGACCTTCTTTATGCTCCGCTAAACGCTTTTCATAGCCTTCTATAGTACGTAGTTGCTCATGATATTGATCATATTCATGTTTGAGACCAAAGAAATCATCTTCATCGAGACTCTTAGCCGCCCCTCGGGGTAACCAGTTTTGCCATGCTGCGAGGGCTTCATCATAAATACCTTGTAAGGTATGCCCTTCCTGAATCCAACGCTCAAGATGTGCCTCTCCTTCTAAGGATGGTACAGGGCTCACTGTAGGTGTAGCAGCCTTGATCAAAGCCTCTAGCTGATGTTCTACATCAGATTTACGGGAAGATAAAATTTGTAACTCATAGTTTAATTTAGACACATCAGAGTTACTATTATGAAGCCTCCAGGTAGCATACCAGAATAGCCCCATAGATAGAATCAAGAAAATAAAACCACCTATAGTATATAATGCAGATTCAAGAACCAACAGGCCTGCTAATACTACCAATACAGCAATAACAGCACCTATACCACTAATGCGTTGTAGCCATTTTGGCAGAATTGTAGGCTGTGCATCTGAACCAGAACTATTCCGTCTAGCCTCTACTCGATCTATATCCATTAAGATACGATCTAATTCACGTTCTAAATATTCTTTTTTATCTAATTCTTCTTCACTAAAGTTAGGTAAGGATGCCCCTTCAAGGTTCGCCGTCGGCACCTCATCGGTAGCCTCTGCAGGTTTGCGGTCTTGCCAATGTAAAAGTTGTTCTTTTGCGGTGCGCAAACGACTTGCCAAACGTTCTCCATCAAACCAATTGATGTCTTCTGCCATTGGCTCATCATGACGCCACGCAGAATGTAGGGTGCGTGAAAACTCCAATTGTTCTCTAACCTTACGGATGTACGCATCGCCTTCTTCGCACTCACGGCGTAATTGCTCCCATTTAGCACCTTGTTGAATAAGATCTTCAATATCTTGGCCATAAGTTCCAAATGGGCTATCAGGACTAAAGTTAGCCGGCATCAATGCCGCTTCCTTTTCCTGCCATAATTGCATATTGTCACGAGCCCGTTTAATTTCTTCATCAAGGCGAAGAAACTCATCACGACTCAAGGCGAGCTCACTATTGTACTGCTGCATGTGCATACGTGCCTCTTCACTGCGACGATACGTATCCCACGCACGCAATACTACATCGATACCATCCCGATATTCCTTCCATTCTTTCAACTGATTTTGCAATTCCATTTCGGTTTGCTCCGTACTGTGAAAGACGGTTTGTAATTCCACATATTGCGCTTCATGCTCCGCCAACTGACTCAGCTTTTGGCGGTTTTCTTTAAGCTCATCCATCAATACATTGATGCGACGTTTACCATTCGAGGATGCTACAAGTAGGTCTGTAGCCCCTTTTTCAACATCCTTAACAGCTCCCCCTAAGTGTTCTCCCCCTTCGGCGCCAAAGAATCGGGAACGAACCTCTACCTCTTGTAATACATCAAGGCCTTGTAGGTCATCTAATGTTAACGCAAATATGCGATTATATGTTTTTTTATCGATGCCATGCCACCAATGTTGAGCCGGCTCTTCATGGATGGCAGGATTACCAGGACTGTAAAAGTCTAACTGCTTACCCTTACGACCGATATAGTAGCTTTCACCATTACGGTCCACATCAAGGGCCCCCGTCATAGGGCCATAAGCCTTATGAGTACCGCCAAATAGCAAGGTGCGCATCCCTTCGAGCAAGGATGTTTTACCACTTTCATTAGGGCCATACATGAGTTGAACCCCATTGTCACCCGTAGTGAAAGACCAGTCGCGATACGGGCCAAATTCATCAAATCGTATGCGTTTAATGTTCATCATTAGCCCCCATCAATACAGTAACACCTTCAATTTCACAACGTTTCAAAGCTCGTGCCAATAATTCATCACTTAATAAATCTGCATATGCGCCTAAGCGTTTAAATTCAGGACGATCCGCCATGATTTGGCGCGCAGTCTGTATCGCATCCCCATCTACCATATCATCATAAGCACGCAAATAATCACCTACTACATCTGTTAATAGACGTCGCTCAACTAGATTAATACTAGGTCTTGTATTAGAAATGATACGGTAAGGCATAACAAATATAGATTTACCTTTCTCTTCATTTTGAGACTCTTGCAACCATAGTTTTCGAATCCCCTCTTGCGTACATAGGCGATGTAGAGGTCCTGTACCGGACAAAACGATGGATAGCAAGATGTTTTTCTTATGCTGCTTTCGCAAGTTTTCTTTTTTACGGCGCAAAATCTCTAAGAAATCCGTTTCATTTTGCATGCCAGCAATATCTATTTTGATTTCCTCAAACCGGACAGCACAGGTGTCGATAAATCGCAAATCACAATGACCATTATGAGATACAGATACAAGATAACACCCCTTAGGTCCATGTTCTTTACGATGCAATCCTTGCGAATTACCAGCATAAACTACAAGAGGCTCCTCGCTAAGAACTTGAGATTTATGAATATGGCCCAATGCCCAATAATCCATAGCGGCCTCTGTTAAATCAGTTAAGTTACAAGGTCCTGTTATATTATGATTTTCAGAGCCTACACTAGAACCTACAGTACCATGCATAACAGCAAAGGAAAATTCATCCCGTTCAAAAGCTCTGTATTGACGAGCATAGTTGTCACTTTCATTACCATGACCACAACTAATACCATATACGCCACCAATTTCTATATTGTTAACGATGAGCGGGAAACGCTGTACCTGTTCGCTAGAAAATACATGTACATTATCTGGCATCTGTAATTGTGCTTTCCAGCTTTCAGCAGGATCATGGTTACCTTGTACCATATAGACATCAATACGATGCTCCGCCAAGCGATACATGGCGCGCACAAAACGGACTTGAGCCTCTAAATTATGGTCTTCGCTATTATAAATATCACCAGCTATTACAACAGCATGAACATGTTCTGTAATAGCAGTATCAATAATTTTATCTAAGGCTACATAGGTTGCTTCACTTACAACGCGATCAACAGCGCTGCTAATACCTGTAGCATATTGAAAGGGTGCCCCTAAATGCAGATCACCACAGTGTATAAATCGAAACGGCTGCATCTATATCCACTCCTCCATTAATATTCTTATTATAGTTATATATAGTAATTACAATAGTTTATTATACTACAAAACCTTAAAGATAAGTTAAAAATAACTATCATTTAGCATCAAAAAGATATAGTTAAACTAAACTTCTCTTAACTATTAATAAATATAAATTATAAGATAAGCACATATTCTTTCATCATAAGATATAAATCATAATATATTTTTTGTTAACCAATTCATGCATTAAGTTGACAATTTATGTGCGAACGTTTACAATCAAATTGTCAATATATTATGTTTTTATTAAGTTAACAATTTCCTGGAGGCTATTATGGCTTTGCCTATAGATCAACAACCATCCCAAGTGGGTACATACGAAAAAATACTTACCATTGCAAACCGCATCATGAACGGCGGCGAAATTACAAAAGAAGAAGCAATCGAGCTAATTCATACTTCAGATGATGATACTATGATTTTACTCGCTATGGCTGATAAAATTCGCCAACATTTCAATGATAATTCTGTGGATGTATGCGCCATTGTTAATGCTCGATCAGGCAAATGTCCTGAAAACTGTAAATTCTGTGCTCAATCCGCACACCACAACACAGGCGTTCAGGAGTATCCTTTCATGGATGAAGAAAGCATTCTCCAAGCAGCACGTAAAGCTAAAGAGGCTGGTGCCATTCGTTTTTCCATCGTAACAAGTGGTCGTAATACTAATAACCCTGATGAATTTGATCAAATCATCCACGTATTAGGCCGTATCAAAAACGAAATTGGCCTTGAAATCTGCTGTTCTCTTGGGTTGTTAACTTACGAACAAGCACTCAAATTAAAAGAAGTTGGTGTTACTCGATACCATTCCAATATCGAAACGGCACCTAGTCACTTCCCAGATATTTGTACTACACATTCCTACGAAGATAAAATGTTTACCATAGATAATGCACAAAAAGCAGGCATCCGTGTTTGCTCTGGTGGCATTCTTGGCCTTAACGAAACATTAGAACAACGTGTAGAAATGGCGTTCGAACTTAAACGTTTACATATTGACTCCGTGCCATTAAACATTTTGAATCCTGTTAAAGGGACTCCATTTGAAAGCAACGAAGCTTTACGTCCATTGGATATCTTACGTACCTTCGCCGTATTCCGTTTCATCTTGCCAAATGCATTGATTCGTACTGCAGGCGGTCGCGAAGTAAATCTACGGGACTTACAATCTTATGCTCTAAAAGGTGGCCTAAACGGTATCATGGTTGGTGGCTACTTAACTACTGGCGGTCGTTCACCTCAAGACGATCTCCAAATGATTCAAGACTTGGAGTTGACTCGCAATACAGCTCAAGTCTAAAAGCCTCATATATACCATTCTCCATATCTAGAGGATGTAGTATATAAATTATTCCCTAATGCTTTATAAATATTTTACACATAAAAAGAACCATCTAGTTTGCTGTACTAGATGGTTCTTTTATTTCCATAATAAAATGTAAATGGCTTGACCATTTGTGTTACCCGCAATGGGCTCAGGATTCTCATTAAATTCTACATTCTCATACGGCGTCCCGTCTGACATGTACGCATCTACCTTCAATGTTTCCATGGTTCGATTATATCTACTGATATAAACTTTATATCGCAATTCGTCGCCACCCAGTTCATTAACTCGCAGCCACAAAAGTGCATCGTAATCACTCTTCTGTACACTGTCATTGTCAATAAATAATTGGTTTCCTGATGCATCTGGTCCAACATAGTACCAGTCCGTTGCGTTAGTAGTCCCCCCTATACTGAGTAGCCACAAAAGTGTTAATATGGTGAATATTTTACTCATATGACTGCCCCTCTCATGCTATTGAGCTGTATATTTTATAAAAGCTTAATGTGGATAAACCTTTATAAAATATACAACTTCTCCTTTATATAATACCAAAATTGTCCCATATTTATCAACAATAATTAAAATTAATTACCATGTTTTTTACAAATATAAGAAACTTAAAGAAATTTATTAAATTTCTTCATTTTTAACTCATTTACCCTTCCTATAATGATAATGTCAAATGATAGATAGAGGTAACAATTCCCTGGTTACCGTACGTGTATTTATCTCCCGACAAGTAATACTAACCCCAAACCTACTACTTGTTTAAATACATGTTTCATTTGATATTAATACTAACACTCCCCTTACATGAAAAAAGGACTCTATACAGAGTCCTTTTTTCGTTACTTCATAAACTTATACATATTGTTAAATCTACATACATATTACCATAAGGGTTAATAGTAAAGGGTTTATAAGGACTCACGAATTAACAAGTAATACTATATTCTCTTAAAAAGAAAAACACTCAAAAGCTTAAGGAAATACAATAACCATTACGCTTTTGAGCGTTTTTTATTATAAACTACAATTTACTAATTTCTATCTTACTATTTTACTTCAGCCCAACCTAAAGCAGCGCGTTTTTCATCGATATCTGCCAAAATTTTCTCAGCTACTTTAGCAGGATCCGTATTTACATACATAACAGAGCCTAAGATATCTTTAGTGTCTTCTTTGAGCCATTTTGTAACGGCATCAGAGCCTTGTGTAGGTGGCTCAACACAGTGATAAGAGTTAATCCCCATCAAGCGGAAACCAAGGGATGCATCGATACCTTTTTCGTTAGACCATTCTGGGCTAGACATAGCAAATGGCAATTGAGGTAAGTTAAGGCCAAGTTCTGCAGCAATACCACCGAAGATGCCGGAAGAACGCGCATTATCTACACATTCACCCACATGCCATACTGGTGGTTGATCATCGCCCAAGAACTCTTGCAATGCAGGGCTACATTTCTTGTTAGCATCTGTATTACAATAGCCAAGTTTCATCAATGGGAAGGATGCACAACCGTTTGTAAGGATGATGCAGCCATTTTTAATAAGTGTATCAACAATATCTACTGTTGCTTTTTCATAGATAACGCGAGGGTTGGAACAACCTACTACGTTAACGATACCGCGAACTTTACCAGATTTTAAAGCCTCTGCCAATGGTTTGAAGGAACCATAATGTTTAACAGTGGATTCTGGAGAGAAGCCAACTTCTGCTGTGATTTCGTAAGGCGGAATGAATACAGGCATACCTTTGCGCAATTCATGAGCTTCAAGAGCACGATCCAAGATTTTGCGAGCCAATTCTTTTGTTTCAGCCAAGTTAGTGTGATGATGGTCGTAGCCGATGTGTTCTGCACCTGGTAAACGAGCTGCATCAGATGTAGTGATAACTTTTGTGTTGAAGCAACGTGCTACGTCCATAATAGCAGGGTAAACGTCTTGAACGTCAGCTACCCAGCAATCGAGTGCGCCAGTACCAAGTACAAGTTCCGCACCGATAGCATTACACAATGGAATAACATTTTCATAACGGTACATGCTGGACAAACCAGAGCAACAAATACCGTAGAATTGGATGCCTTTGGCACCGATAGCTTTCGCTTTTTCTAAATACTCTTCAGAGGCACCAATTGTACAAATTTGAGATACTAATGTTGGCAAGTGACCATGAACAGCGATGTTAACATACCCTTTTTTCAAGGCACCAATGTTAACTTTGGAAGTACGACGACCACCTTGCCCGAACAATGCGTCTGTTGCGATATCCGCTGCCACTACGCCAGTGAATGTGAAAGCAAGGCCACAACGTAAGAATTGCTTCATGTTGCTTTCCCAATCGCCATCCGTACCTACGCATGTACGATGATATGCATCGAAGGCTTCATTGTATGCAGAAATAGGTAAGATATCCAAGTTTTTCCAAACTTCGCGGCGTTCAGCAGGAGCCATCGCAGTAATTGTTTTATATTCGCCAGGTAATGCACGGCTCAAATCTTCTAATAGAACATCTGCCAAGTCATTTGCCACTTCTTTTAAGGAACGGCCTTCTTCAGGGATATTGAAAGCTTTACATACAGTACGGATTTTTTCTTCCCCCAAAATTGGAATATCCAATTGGTCATTAGCAGCCGCTTTCAAAGAAATCAAGATTTCACGAGCATGCGCACCATGTTGAGTCAAACCACCTGCAGCAGCACGTGTCATATTACGAGCTACGATAAGATCAGCATCGGCACCACAGACACCACGAGGGCTCTTAGGTGTAATTTTACATGGCCCCATGAAGCAGATACGGCAACATACACCGGCAATACCGAATGTACATTGTGGTTGTTGTTTATCAAAACGGTCAAATACTGTATCACAACCGATTTGCTCCATGCGAAGAATCATTTCGCGTACCGCAGGATCTGGTGTTTGTTCAATAACATCTTGTTTTGTAGGCCATGTTTTACGATACTCAGCAACGGCTTTCATATAGTCATTTACGCCATGTTCATGAGGTACCCCTGGTTCATGAGTGTGTGGCACCCATTTATCCGTCGGAAGAGCCTTTGCATGACTATGGTCGTGACCATGGTCATGATCGTGGTCATGTTGATGATCGTGGTCGTGACCATGACCGCCACAGTGGCAATGATGTTCATGATTATGGTCGTGACCATGTTGTTCACCATGATTGTGTTCATGGGTATTTTTATTTTCCACATCTTTACTCATTTGAAACCTCCTAGGGGCCTACATAGGCCAACCAATAAAAACAAAAACATATTCTACTTTTAATTCACTTTAAATCCACTACAATGATGGGTTTTAAATCCTATCTCCTAAATATGTTTTAAACTACTATAAGTATATTTTCTGAAAAGACATTTGTCAATTAAAATTTGAGAAATTTTTGACGCATCTATATCTAAGAATATGATAATTACTATATTTATTTAATTCGATTCTTTCAGTTTATTTTCATAAATCAGAACCACCCGTAAAACGGGTGGTTTGCTCACGGGCTATAAGCCCGTAGTACTAGGCCAGCGTCTAAAGGCGCTGGCTTTCACTACGTTCAAGCCGCATAGCCATTGACTCGTAACCTTCCCCTCAAAGGGGATATGTATTACTTGCTACCCTTAAAAGGGTCCTCATATTCTTTTACAC
>OAWU01000604.1_pt1 | contig 20647 bp, 16 predicted proteins | sample 1477041 | NCBI WGS metagenome assembly OAWU01 (sample SAMEA2580266, study PRJEB22360) | human gut metagenome | biome: human gut; feature: human-associated habitat; material: faeces | place: Denmark | collected 2008/2010
ATATCGCCTTTATCGCTTGCTTAACAATCGCTCCGACAGGAACGACTAGCTTGATGACACAAACCACTTCCGGTATAGAGCCGGTATTCTTGCCGGTATATAAGCGCCGCCGCAAAGTAAACCCGAACGATTCCGAGGCTCGTGTGGATTTCGTGGATGAGACAGGCGACGCTTTCGAGGAGTATATCGTATTCCATCATAAGTTTGTAACGTGGATGCAAGCGAATGGTTATTCGGCAAGTAAGAAATATACACAAGAAGAAGTGGAGGAGCTAGTTGCTAAGTCTCCTTATTATAAAGCGACTTCCAATGATGTCGATTGGTTACAAAAAGTCCGTATGCAAGGACGCATTCAGAAATGGGTGGACCATTCTATCAGCGTAACGATCAATTTGCCGAACGATGTAAGTGAGGAGTTGGTAGATTCTTTGTATGTTGAGGCATGGAGATGCGGATGTAAAGGATGTACTGTTTATCGAGATGGTTCTCGTTCCGGTGTCTTGATTGCGACAGATAAAAAGAAGAAAAAAGAGGATTGCAACTGCATGCAACCACCGGTTATCGTATCTACCCGTCCTCGTGAATTGGATGCGGATGTGGTAAAATTCCAGAATAACCGTGAGAAATGGATCGCTTTCGTCGGCTTCCGTATGAGATCTTTACCGGTTTGGCCGATGATGACGAGGGTATCATGTTACCTAAAAACGTTTCTAAAGGTACGATCATCAAGAGCTATGATGAGGATGGTAATAAGCATTACGACTTCCAGTTCAAGAATAAACGCGGTTATAAAATGACAATCGAAGGCTTGGATGGCAAGTTTAATCCGGAATATTGGAACTATGCTAAATTGATTTCCGGTGTGCTCCGTTACGGAATGCCTATCGATCAGGTTATAAAACTGGTACAGGGTATGGAGTTGAATAGCGAGTCTATCAATACTTGGAAGAATGGCGTGGAACGGGCCTTGAAGAAATATTTACCGAACGGCATGGAAGCGAAAGGGCAGAAATGTCCGAACTGTGGGTTGGAGACCTTGATTTATCAAGAAGGTTGTTTGATCTGCACGAATTGCGGAGCCTCTAAATGCGGTTAAATAATTGACTAAATCTATATACCATGAAAGTCACTTTTAATATAAACTTCCATACCGTTTGGGGACAGAAGTTATGTGTAGTGGGCTCCATACCGGAATTAGGCTCTTGGGAACCTGCTTTGGCTAAGGAGATGAATTACTCTGGGGATGGAAACTGGAAACTGGAACTGGATCTTCCACCCGATATAAAAGATATAGAATATAGATATTTCTTAAGTGTTAATGATAAGCAGATCTTTGAGGAGTGGGAGAAGAATCACCGGATTGTATTGGATGGACAATCTGATTCTTACATCCTTTATGATTATTGGCAAATCCGTCCGGATAATCTAGCCTTTTATTCTTCGGCTTTCACCAAAAGTTTATTCGCTCATCCCTGCAATACACATGAGAGGGTCGTTAGAAGTGGAAGAAAATTGGTGATAAAGATATCCGCTCCCCGGGTGGAAAAGAATCAGTGTGTAGCCATTACTGGAAATCAAGAATGCTTAGGTAACTGGCATCCGGACAAGGCTTTATTGCTGAGTTGCGATACTTTCCCGGAATGGCATATTGATTTAGACGCTGCGGAGATACGGTATCCTTTAGAATATAAATTTTTGGTTTGGGATAATGATTCCCGTCAACCTTTGTATTGGGAGAGTGATGAGAATCGTATTCTAAGTCTTGTTCCCCAGAAACAGGGTGAGACCGTTGTTATATCTGGTCTTTACTTCCGGGATAGCTTACCGTTATGGCGTTGTGCCGGCTCGGTTATCCCCGTCTTTTCCTTGCGCTCGGAAAAGAGCTTTGGAGTAGGTGATTTGGGAGATTTACACATGTTGGTGGATTGGGCTAGAAAGACGCACCAACGTATCATTCAAGTATTACCTATGAATGATACGACAATGACCCATACTTGGGTGGATTCCTATCCGTATAGCGCTATTTCTATTTATGCCCTTCATCCCATGTATGTGGATTTATCGGCTTTGGGGACCTTGAAAGATCCGGAGAGAGCAGCTTTTTATGCAGGGAAGCAAAAAGAATTAAACGCAAAAGATACGGTTGATTACGAGGAAGTACTGAAATATAAATTGGGTTATTGTCAAGAATATTTCGCAGGGGAGGGTAAGGCCGTATTAGATACGCCGGAGTTTAAAGAGTTCTTGGCGCAAAATGAGTCATGGTTGATGCCTTACGCTACTTATTGTTTCTTGCGGGAAAGTTATGGGACATCGGATTTCTCTCAATGGCAAGGTAATTCTACTTACAATAAGACACGTGTTCGCGCCCTATGCCGGGAAGATAGTGACGCATGGCCGGAGATCTCGTTCTCTTATTTCTTGCAATATGTATTGCACAACCAGTTCAAGTCGGTATCGGATTATGCCCGTAAGAATGGAGTTGTATTGAAAGGTGATTTACCCATTGGCGTGAGCCGCACTAGTGTAGAGGCTTGGACGGAACCGAAATATTTTAATATGAATGGTCAAGCGGGTGCTCCCCCCGATGACTTTTCCATGAACGGTCAGAACTGGCTGTTCCCGACTTATAACTGGGATGCGATGGAGAAAGATAATTTCTCTTGGTGGAAAAAACGCTTCGCTAAGTTAAGTGATTATTTCGATTGTTTCCGTATAGATCACATCTTGGGATTTTTCCGAATATGGGAGGTTCCTTGTGAATATGTGCAAGGGCTTTGTGGTCATTTCAATCCAGCGTTGCCGTTCTCGAGAGAAGAGATCGAGCAGTATGGATTGAATTTTAACGAATCTCGTTTCACGACCCCACATATCAATCGACAATTTTTATCGGAATTGTTTGAGGAAAATACAGAAGAGGTGATAGGTGCTTATTTGGCACAATCCTCCTCCCGGCATTATGTGTTAAAACCGTTCTGTGATACGCAAAGGAAGATTGAGGCGTTGTTTGCGGATAAGGCGGATCCAGTTTCCCTACGGATCAAGAATGGCCTGTTTACGATTGCGAATGAGGTATTATTTCTTCGTGACCCAAGAGAGACCGATAAGTTCCATCCCCGGATCTCGGCGAATCAATCCTATATCTATCGGGAATTGAGTGGTTCCGACCGTTATGCGTTCGATCAGTTATACTGGCATTTCTTCTATCATCGCCATAATGATTTTTGGAAGGCGCAAGCGTTTAAGCGTTTGACACCGTTGGTCGCGTCCACGGAGATGTTGGTTTGTGGAGAGGATCTAGGTATGATCCCCGCCTCTGTTCCCGAGGTTATGAATAAGTTGCAAATACTAAGCCTTGAGATTGAGCGTATGCCGAAGAGTCCGCAGCGGGAATTTTCCGATATGTTTAATTTGCCTTATCATTCCGTTTGTACGACTTCTACACATGATATGACTCCTCTTCGTAATTGGTGGAAAGAAGATCCGGAGAAGACACAGCGTTATTACAACCATGTATTGCAACGGATCGGTGAGGCCCCGGATGAATGTACGGCTGAAATCGTTGCCCAGATTATTTCTAATCATTTGAAGACTCGTTCCATGCTGACGATTATTCCGTTGCAGGATTGGTTTGCTATGGATGATTCTATCAAGCGAAAGGATATAGAATCCGAGCGTATTAACGTTCCTGCGAATTCAACGCATTATTGGCGCTACCGGATGCATATTACGTTGGAACAGCTTTTGCAGGCTGATAACCTGAATAATAAGATAGTCTCGTTGATAAAAGAGGCTGGACGAAAATAAGAAAGACTAAGGGCCGTATCGAAAAGTGCGGCCCTCAGTCTATTTGTCCGCTTTCTTTTTCTCGGAACACATCGAGCAGGCTCCGTTGAACCGTGCGTTTGGTTCGATCTCTAGGGATTGGGTATATATATCTCCCTTGATAATTGCTGTTGATTTTAGAATAAGCTTTGCGCTTACTTTTACGGAGCCATCTACCTCACCGAGAATCTCAGCATTCTCGGATACGATATTGCCTGTTACGCTACCTTTGGGGCCGATAACGATCTTGCCGTTGCAACTGATGTCCCCTTCTACTTTTCCATCCAAGCGAAAGTCTGTCTCTGTGATAATATTACCCTTTATCGTTGTCCCCGCAGCCAAGGCGTTGTGTAATCCGCCTGCGGAATTTTCATCTTTTTGTTTTATTCCCATCATAATGTGTTGTTACTTGGTTGACAAATATAAGACTATTTTTTTGCAGGAAGGTTTACTTTCTATACATTTACAGATAAATTAAAAGATTATGACAACAAAGATTGAATTACGAAGGATGACATTCTATGCCTATCATGGCGTGGCACCCCAAGAGACCCGGGTTGGGAATACTTTTATCGTAGATTTGATACTGACAGCGCCGTTGGAGAATGCGGTATGGAGCGACGATTTAAGCGATACGATCAATTACGCCACAGTATATGAAACCGTGAAAGCAGAAATGGCTATCCCCTCGAGACTTCTTGAGCACGCGGCGGGGCGTATCTTGAAGGCTTTGAAAGAGAGATTTCCACAGATCACGGAGGTGGAACTTGTCTTGTCTAAATTAAATCCTCCGTTTGGCGGAGATATTCATAGTGCTTCGATAATTCTTAAAGAAAGCTTTCTTTCTGTTTAGAAACTTTTATTTACCTTCGCGTTTGTAAAGAAGTGATGCGATATACGATATACTAAAAGCACAAATACGATAACATTATGGCATTTACCAACAACGTAATGATTGTTCGTCACGGATTGCTGGCGAAGTTAGTAAAGCTCTGGAAAGAAAACCGTCTTCTAGAAGAAATAGATCGCTTACCGATCGAGTTGAGTCCCCGAAAATCGAAAGTGAGGGGCCGTTGCTGTGTACATAAGGAACGTGCCGTCTGGAAATACAAGACCTTGCCTTTGCTTGGTTTTGATATGCAGGACGAGGAAGATGAGTTGACACCGCTTTCAGAGTATGCGAAGCGTGCCTTGTTCCGCTCGGAGAATAAGAAGGAAAATATCATGTGTGTAGTGGATGAGGCGTGTTCCTCTTGTGTCTCCGTGAATTATGAGATCACGAATCTTTGCCGGGGTTGCGTGGCTCGTAGTTGTTATATGAACTGCCCGAAGGACGCTATCCGATTCAAGAAAAACGGTCAGGCCGAGATTGATCATGAAACTTGTATCAGCTGTGGTAAATGCCACCAAAGCTGTCCGTACCATGCCATCGTTTATATCCCGATCCCTTGCGAGGAAGTTTGTCCGGTTAAGGCGATCAGCAAGGACGAGTATGGGGTGGAGCATATCGACGAGTCTAAATGTATATATTGCGGTAAATGTGTGAATGCTTGTCCGTTCGGTGCTATCTTCGAGATCTCGCAAGTATTCGATATCTTGCAACGCTTGCGGAATAAGGAACAGATGGTAGCGATTGTCGCTCCGTCTATCTTAGCTCAGTTTAGCGCTCCGAAGGAAAAAGTGTATGGCGCTATCAAGTCCTTGGGATTCGAGGAAGTGGTTGAGGTGGCGCAAGGCGCTATGGAAACCACCCGTCATGAGGCGGAAGAATTGATCGAGAAATTGAAAGAAGGACAACCGTTCATGACCACTAGTTGCTGTCCGTCTTACGTGCAATTGGCCGAGAAACATATCCCGGATTTAAAGAAATACATCTCTTCTACTGGATCTCCGATGTATTATACGGCCCGTATCGTGAAGGAAAAATATCCGGATGCGAAGATCGTGTTTGTTGGCCCGTGCGTGGCGAAACGAAAAGAGGTGAAACTAGATCCGTGCGTGGATTTTACACTTACGTTTGAGGAAGTAGGTTCCGTATTGGAGGGATTGGGTATCAAGATCGAGGAGGCCCAGCCTTTCTCTGTATTATTTAACGCTGTCCGTGAGGCGCATGGCTTCGCCCAAAGTGGTGGTGTGATCAACGCCGTTAAGGTTTATTTGAAGGACGAGAACGTAAATGCCGTGCAGGTAGCCAACCTGACAAAGAAAAATGTGGCATTATTACGTGCTTATGCTAAAACCGGAAAGGCTCCCGCGCAGTTTATAGAAGTGATGGCTTGCGAGGGCGGTTGTGTGACCGGTCCTTGTACGCACGCCGATAAGACTGCCGGACAAAAGCAGCTTATTAAGGAGCTTACTAAATTCTAGACAAAATGATTAAAAAATTGGTTTTATTTGTCTCCTTGACGGGAGTTTTTCTATGTACCGCTTCTTGCGGACATAAAGAATTACCGTCAATGGGAGATTATTCCGTACGGGTATTTAATGAAACCCACGTACGTTTCGCTCCGGATGTATATCCCGCCGCTTTTAACGCTCCGGGACCGGACAGTATCTATCATTTGGTGAATGGCCGTATTATCTTGAAGAAGGTAACATTGCCGGAATATAAGCGAAACGTTTCCGTCAAACTCCGGGTTACGGTAGCTTCGAATGGAGATCGCTGGGATAAATCCGGCTCTTGTTTTGTATTGCCAAATGCCTCGGGCATTAATTTGTTGAATATCGCTAAAGGCGAGAAGGAGTTTCCTGCGGTGGATAGCGTGAAACTGGAGAAGATGATCGGTATCATCCCCGGGACGGATTATCAACCTACCGTGGAATTGATGCGTTTCATGACTCCGTTCGGAGTAGGGCATTACAGTAGTCCCGAGGATAGCTTGACGAAACATCGTAAACCTGTGTATGTCGACCATTGGGAGGATAGCGTAAGCTGGGAGCAAGACATAACCGATTTGTATCCTCTTCTGGAAGGTGGCGCTTATGTTGGGATCTTTATCGATACATGGACACTGGAAGGATACGTCGCTAGCATGACGATCGATGTGGACGAGTCCGATCTGACTTGCGACGCTTTGCCGAAGAAACATGTAGAGCCGTTGATGAATACGGTTTATTATATCGGGCAGGAATATCCGGATATATTCGCCCGGAAGGACGTGTCATTGGATTTTGATATTCCTCAAGGCGCACGTGATGTCCGTCTGAAATATATCGTTACGGGACATGGCGGTCATTCCGGTGGTGATGAGTTCGTGGAGAAACAGAATATTGTATCTGTTGATGGAGTTCCTGTCTTGGATTTTGTTCCTTGGCGTACGGACTGCGCTTCTTTCCGTCGTTTTAATCCGGCTACCGGGGTTTGGTTGAGAAAGCGTCTGGCTGCCTATATCACCGAGAAGGGTTATTCGGAGAAAGAAGTAGAGGAACCCTTGGCGTCTTCGGATCTTTCCCGCTCTAATTGGTGTCCCGGATCGGACGTGATACCGGAAGAGGTGGAGCTGAAGGATATCCAACCCGGCCATCATACGCTGACGGTGAGTATTCCGGAAGCGGCAGAAGTGGATGGGAATAAGCTGAATCATTGGTTGGTCTCAGCCTATTTGGTCTGGGATGAGTAAATAATGTGATAATATGTTATGTACCAATGTGCCAATCATGCTCTCTTCAACTAATTGGCATATTGGCACATTAGCCAATTAAAAAATTATTGATATGGAAGACTTGTTACCTTTCGCCCTATTATGTTTCACTTCGTTTTTTACGTTGACCAATCCACTCGGTACGATGCCGGTTTTCTTGACCATGACCAATGGTATGAATGACCATGAGCGGAAAGCGATTGTCCGAAGGGCCACGATCGTGTCGTTCATCACCTTGATGGTTTTTACTTTCTCCGGTCAGTTCCTGTTTAAGTTCTTTGGTATCTCCTCGAACGGCTTTCGCATAGCTGGCGGCTTTATTATCTTCAAGATTGGGTTTGATATGCTTCAAGCACGCTACTCGAACGCGAAGTTGAAAGAGGAAGAGGTGAAAACCTATGCGGATGATATATCCATTACTCCTCTGGCAATCCCGATGTTGTGCGGTCCGGGAGCGATCGCCAACGCAATCATGCTTATGGATGACGCCTCGACACTCAGCTTAAAGGGTACGTTGATTGGTATTATCGCATTGGTTTATTTTATCACGTTCTTGATCTTACAAGCTTCTACCCGTTTGGTACGGATATTGGGAGAGACTGGAAATAACGTGATGATGCGTTTGATGGGATTGATACTGATGGTGATCGCCGTGGAATGTTTCGTAAGCGGATTGAAGCCTATCTTGATCGATATCTTGCGTGAGGCGATGGGCTAACAAATTACCAGACCAGCTTCTTTCTGCGATGGGCGCTAAATATTGGAATAACCTTTTTTATCCTCATCGCAATCGGAGATATTTGCTTTCCAGATAAGTAGCTCTGCTTGGAACGGGAGATACGATATGATATCATGGGTGTGTGTTGTTCCGTTTGAGATCGTGATCTTCTTGGATTTAGCATACAGGTTCATATCCTTCATTTTTTGCTGTCCTTCAGGTGTCGTATCATGAACTTCTTGTGTGAAATGAAGTCTGTTTATTTTTAACATGGCTAGGTGATCGATTAATTCTTTGAGATTATCCTTCGAGATGAGAGTGAAAGGTGTGTGTATTGCCACGGTCCGATTGCTGTATCGGGGGCCATCTAGTATGGTCATTCCCGGTACGTTCCATTGAATATCTCTACCTGAGTTGGGCTGTTTATTGCTGGAGGAAGCAGAAAACGTAAGGTTTGCGTTGCGTAAAAGAAACCTTTTTGTCCGGATGCTTTTATTAGAATACAAGAGGGGGCTATATTCAGTTTATAATGTTCGGCCGCTAGTTCTCTGTCTGTGCGGAATATGATATTGGCTCGTTTGTCTTGTATTTTTATTTCCGGGGTGAATCCGGCGGAAAGCGTGAACAGATCGGTCAACTCCCGAGCGATCATAGCCTGTTTTTCATTTTCTACACTGATGAGGGTTGCCTTGTTGAATGTGAAATCACCTTTGTCTGATACACTTTGCAAGGGGAAAGGAATGATCTCCGGTTTTTCGTCCGGAAGGAAACATTTTACAAGTATCATAACCAAAATAATAAAATATATACCCGTTGTACGTAACATAAGAATAATTTTTAATGATATGCTTTTTTGTTTAATTTTTCACTTGCTGCAAATCTATGCTTTAAGGATATTTTCTTGAGTCCAAAATCGTCCGTGAAAATTCAAAAAACGTTTTTTTATACTCTGCAAGCCTTATATTTCGGACGATTTAGTGTTTTTGCCGAACAATGGGTGATATACAACTATGCGAGTATTTTGGAAGTTTTTACAATTATATCTATTGCTGTTTTTAGTGTGTTTAACAGAGTCTCTTTATGCAGCTCCTAGGTATTATTTTAAACAAATTTCTTTGGAAAACGGATTATCGCAGTCTTCCGTAAAATGTGTGCTGGTAGATGAAAGAGGGGTTATGTGGATTGGTACCCGATTTGGGTTGAATCGTTTCGATAGGGAAAAGATTACCGTTTATCAGGAGGAGAGGGAGAATCCGCATTCTCTTCCTTATAATGATATAGTTTTTTTGGAGGAAGATGCGGAGGGAAATATTGGGGTAGGAACCAGTTGCGGATTGGCATATTTCGATCGTGGTACTTTCCGGAACCTGCTTTTGAGTCTTCTTCCGGTAATATTTATATTTAGGATACGGCCCGGCTATGACATTCATGAGGAAGAGGATTTTTCTGTGAGCATGATTAATTTGGCTTTAGATGGGTTACCGATTCATCCTGATGGTATATCCGGGGAACAGGCTATTTCCATTCCGTGGGATTATGTTTCCCTTGGGTTAAGTGTTATCGTGAAAGAGAAGGATTTGATGCGGAAGAAATTATTCCGTTTTTACATCAAGGGAGACCGTGAGGAGTTGTTGGAGACTTCAAGCCATGCGTTTACATTTCCGGCGCTTTCTCCGGGCAACTATGAATTATGGGTTTCCTATAGCAAGAAGAATGGAGACTGGAGTGTTCCTTTGAGATTATTGACGGTAGATGTGGAGCCTCCTTTGTGGAGACGCGCTTGGTTTCTGATCGCGATGGGGGTGATCGCGTTTGCGGCAATTGGAGGGATGATCTGGTCTGTTATGCGACGCAAAGAACGGAAACTTGCTTGGGCCATGAAAGAACATGAACGAAAGTTTTATGAGGAAAAAGTCCGTTTCATGGTGAACATCAGCCATGAATTACGTACGCCGCTTACTTTGATCTATGCTCCGCTCAAACGTTTGCTGAAATCCGGAAAGGTGACGGATAAAGATGTATCCCGGCAATTGGATGGTTTGTTGTTGCAGACTTGCCGGATGCGGGAGATCGTCGATATGGTGCTCGATGCCCAGAAGTCTGATACGAACGGCGATGTTATGGATATTCGTTTTTACGATCTTAACGATTGGATACGATCGGTAACGGATGATTTTATCATGGAATTCGAAGCCCGTAGGATTTCTGTGCGGTTCCAGTTGGATGCTTCGGTAGAGAAAGTACCCTTTGATACTTCCAAATGCCGTGTCGTTTTATCTAATTTATTGATAAATGCGATGAAATTCAGCGATCCGGATACCTCATTAGTCATTGGTACGGAGCGTATGGATAAGAATGTGCGGGTTTTCCTTGCGGACCAGGGAATCGGATTGAGACATGTGGATATAAACCGTCTTTTTACCTGTTTTTACCAAGGTGAACACGACCGTAAAGGGAGTGGGATCGGGTTGGCTTATGCCCGGAAACTTATAGAGTTGCATGGCGGAAGTATAGGTGCTTACAATAATGAGGATGTAGGTGCCACTTTCTATTTCGACCTTCCTTTCACGCAAGCGTTTGCTGCCGCGGAACCGGATAGCGTTATCGATTTAAGCGTGAAGGGCACTGACAAGCCGGAAACAGATGTGTGCGGGGTACAGGTAGATACGGAGCTTGCTAAATATACATTGTTGGTGGTTGAAGATGAGATAGAGCTGCGTAACTACTTACTCGGTGTCTTGCAGGCAGAGTTTAAGGCGGTTTTTGTAGCCGGAGACGGGGAAGAGGCTTGGGAAATCTTGGGTCAATGTCAGCCGGATATTGTAATCAGTGATGTCATGATGCCTCGGACTGATGGTTTTGAGCTGTGTTACCGAATCAAGAACGACGTAGCGGTTAGCCATATTCCTGTGGTTCTGTTGACCGCAAGGGTGGATCAAGCAAGCTCGGTAGAGGGGGATAAATCAGGGGCGGATATCTATTTGGCGAAGCCGTTTGATATAGATTCCTTGTTGGTGATTCTGCGGAATATATTAAGACAACGAGACCTACTTCGTGTGCGTTATCGTGAGTCCGGTTGTCTATTCTCTCCAAAAGAGGATGCGACAAGCAATGCGGACGAACAATTCATGTGTAAATTGAATACGTTGCTTCGGGAGAACTTGAGTAATCCGGATTTGAATGTGCCTTTTATCGCCTCTGCGATGGCGATGAGTAGAACGACGCTTTATAGCAAGTTCAGTCATTTGTCGGATGTCTCGGTTGGTGATTATGTGATTCGGTTTCGTATGGTCGAGGCTTCTCGGTTGCTTTCATCTCATAAGGATATGAGTATTCAGGAAGTAGCGGACCGTGTCGGTTTTTCCAGCGCTCGTTATTTTAGTACGGCTTTTAAACAAAGCTATGGGGTCACTCCAACCGAATATCGTCGAAATAATTAAGTGTTAGTTGCCGATCTCCAAAAACTGAAACCGGAATGTTGGACTATTTGAGAAAAGAGATTGGACTCCTTCATGATAGCGGTCAATTCAGTACTTCCCGTAATTATTTACGAATATTGAACAGCTTTTCCTCTTTTTTAGAGAATTGTGATATACCTCTCACCGCATTAGACTCCGATACGGCTTGCAAATATGAGAAATGGCTATGGGGAAGGAGAGTGAGTAAGAATAGTAGCTCATTTTATATGAGAATCTTGCGTGCCGCTTATAATAAAGCTGTACAAGAGCAACTTGTGGAGCAAGCTTTTCCTTTTCATGAGGTATATACCGGGATCGCCAAGACATCGAAACGTGCCGTTAGTGAAAAGACCATTTTGAAGTTGCAGAGACTTGACCTGTCTTATTCATTGGCTTTGGCTCTCTCCCGGGATTTCTTTTTTTATCGGGTGGTTTTTTGATATCCATTTTACAGGGATTGATACTTAAAATCTTATATATTTTTTGCGAACCGGTCTTCTTTTCTCCTTAGGGGAAGTAAGAAGGCCGGTTTCTTTATCGTCTATCCTTTATCACTTTGAATGTCCTCTTCCCTTTTAGATAAAATGCCAGAATTAAACTGTCCCGCATAAGTTCCGGGATGGTGCTCAGTGTTCTTTTCTCCAGATTCTCTTTACGCTTAGGCGTATATTCCGGTTTGAGTTGGTGATAGGCTTTCCGTGCCTCATAAACAGCTTTGGCGTTCGCGAAATGTCCTTCCAGCAGGAACTTTGCGGCGGCGATATAGTCTAGCCAAAAGCGGACACACATCACATGCTTTAGATCTTCTTCCCGGGAATTCTTGTAAAGCATCAATAAGCTGTTTCGGAAATTCAAGAAAGTCTTGCGGGGACTTTCCGCGTTCAAGGTGGCTCCACCGACATGGTAAACGATGGATTGTGGGACGCATATCAACCGATATCCCCGGGAACGTAAACGCCAACACATATCGACCTCCTCTTGATGTGCGAAGAATCCGGCATCCAATCCCCCGACTTCCTTATACGTAGCCGTGCGAACGAATAAGCAGGCTCCTGTCGCCCATAAGATATCGGCGGGAGTGTCGTATTGTCCCTCGTCCTTTTCCACGATATGCAAGATTCTCCCCCGACAAAATGGATAGCCGTATTTATCAATGTATCCTCCGGCCGCACCTGCGTACTCGAAGTATTCTTTATTTCGTTGAGCCCGTATTTTGGGTTGGACACAAGCGATTGACGGATCAGAGTCGAGAGTGGAAATCGGGGCATCTAACCAATTGGGAGTAACTTCTACGTCGCTGTTTAATAAAACGCAATATTCATGGTCGAGCCTTTTGAGCGCTTGATTATATCCTTCGGCAAATCCGTAGTTCTGGTCGAGGCAGATAATGCTGACCGTGGGGAATTTTGCTTTCAACATCTTGATCGAGTCATCGGTAGAACCGTTGTCTGCTACGATAACCTCCGCCCATTCCGGAGAGTTGGATACGACGGAAGGAAGGAATTCCTCCATTAGCTTTCTTCCGTTCCAGTTTAAGATGACAATCGCTACTTTTTTCATCCTTGTTGCTCGTGTTTATGTTTCCAACGTTTATGGGTCCATAGCCAGTAAGCCGGATCACGCAAGATCATTTTCTCTAAAAGTCGTGCGTATCGCTCGGTGATGTAATTCTCCGGAGTCTCTTTTGGATTCTCCGTAATCAGCTTCATGTCTACGGTGTAATATCCTCTTTTTACCTTTTGGGTATCGAGGAAGATCACAGGCAGGTTCAGTTTCCGTGCGATACGCTCCGGACCGGTTAATATGGCTGTATCTTGATGAAGGAACTCGGTCCAATAATGCAGGTTGGCCTTGCTGGGTGTCTGGTCCGCCAAGAAGATGACGACTGATTTGGTTTTGTCTTGTTTTAACTTGATGATATCCCGTATCGTATCGTTTTTCTTGATGCCGAAAGAACCGAACTGTGTCCTGAGATCGGCGAATAGCTTATCAAAGGCCTTGTTGTTTAACGGACGGTATATCTGATAGATGCGTGAGTCCTCGAAACGGGTGGTCGATCCGGAGAACCATTCCCAGTTGCCATAATGCCCCATCGTGAGGATGAAGCAAGTATGGCCTTTCTCCATAAGTTGGTCAACCAATTCCGGGTTCTTCAGATAGGCTCGCTGTTGTATCTCATCCAGAGAGATATGGGCCAATTTAATCGTTTCCACGATATAATCGGCGAAATGATGGTAGAACCGGCGTTCCAACTGACGCCACTCAGCCTTGGATTTATCCGGGAAAGAGGCGGTTATATTACGGCGCACTACTTTTACCCGGTATCCGGCTATCTTATAGATAAGGACATATAGGATGTCTGATAACACGTATAAAGCCCGCATGGGAAGTAAGGCGTGTACTTTTACCCAGCTATAAAGAAAGGCATATTGTATTTTATCCCACATCTCAGTTGACGGTTGATGATTGATTGTTGACTATTAATGCGGTGCGATCCTCATTCCAGCCGCCTAGTACGACTTTGCGGGTCTCATTGACCAAGGTGGCATCATAAGGGATTTCTACCTTTATATAGTTCTCGGTGAAACCGTGCATCTTGCCGTCTTTCTTGGTATGCTCGAATAAGACATTCGCTTCCTGTCCGATATGGGCCTCATAAAAGGCATGTAGTTTCCGATCCGAGATATCCAAGAGTTGTTGGCTGCGTGCATGCTTGGTCTTCGGATCTACCACGTGATCGATCTTCAACGCTTGGGTTCCGGGGCGTTCCGAATAGCTGAACACGTGAAGTTGGCTTATATCCAAACTGCCTATGAATTGGCGTGCCTCCTCGAAGTACTCGTCTGTCTCGCCACGGGTTCCAACGATTACGTCTACGCCGATAAAGGCATGCGGCATTACTTCCTTGATCTTTTCGATCTTATGACGGAAAAGGGCGGTGTCGTAACGGCGGCGCATTAATTGCAAGACAGCATCGCTGCCGCTTTGTAAAGGGATATGGAAATGAGGTGCGAAACGTTTGCTGTGAGCCACGAAGTCTATTGCCTCGTCGGTAATCAGATTCGGCTCGATGGAAGAGATACGATAGCGTACGATTCCATCTACCTCATCCAAAGCCCGGATTAAGTCGATAAAGGTCTCGTCGGTACTTTTGCCGAAGTCCCCGATATTCACGCCTGTCAATACGATCTCCTTGCCTCCTTTACGTGCGACTTCCTGCGCCTGTTCCACCATGCTGGCGATCGTCCCGTTCCGGCTTCTTCCGCGGGCGAAGGGTATGGTGCAATAAGAGCAATAATAATCGCATCCGTCTTGTACTTTCAAGAAATGACGGGTACGGTCGTCCGCCGAGCAGGAAGGGGAGAAGGAACGTATATCCTTGCTTTGTGAGGCGATAACCGCTCCACCATTTTCTTTCTTCTCTAGGTTCTCCAGATATTGAAGGATCTCTAATTTCTGTTCGGCGCCAAGAACCAAGTCAACGCCTTCTATATGGGAGACTTCCTCCGGCTTCAACTGTGCGTAGCAACCGGTCACCACGATAAAGGCACCGGGGTGTTGTTTACCGATCCGGCGAATCGCTTGCCGGCATTTCTTGTCGGCTAGTTCCGTTACGGAGCAAGTATTCACCACGCATATATCCGCTTTTTCACCGGGGCGCACCTTGCGTACCCCTTGTTCGGCTAATAGCTTTCCAATGGTAGAGGTCTCCGCGAAATTTAGTTTGCAACCCAGCGTATAATAAGCGGCCTTTTTATTGTTAAATACGGTCTGATCTATCATTTTCGATTTAGTTAGAGTGCAAAGGTACTAATTAAGCCCGGATTAGTAAAGAGTTCGGATTGAGATGGACTTAAAAACTCTTTACTATTGCATAAATAGTTTTCCGGAAGCTTATCTATTCTTTTTTGCTATTGGATATATTCTACAAACCACGGCGTGGTTTGTGCGATTCACGTCGTGGTCTGTATAAACCATGACGTGGTCTGTAAAAACCATGCCGTGAACTAAGGAATAGATACAGTCAAGCAACATTATTTATGAAGACTTGTTATCGAATAGTCCTTGCTGCGGCCTTGTTTTGTTTATTGTGCCGATAGAGGAAATACGGCAACTAGGGTTCCACTAAGATTAATACCGGATTGTTATCATTCTCGGGTTGCTCCCAGTCGATTAGGTAACGGTTGTCGTTTGAGATGTATTTGGGAGTGAAATAGGCTTCTTCGGGAAGTTCAAATGAGTTTTCCGGGTATATGAATTGTACATAGGCTAATTGCTTCTCCGCTATATCATAATATAATGTATAGGTATCTTTATCAGAGAAGTTATGCATATAGAGCCGGTCTCCGATTTGCCCGGGTATGACAGGGATTGTCTTTGTCCTGAACAGGTCGTTTTTTATATCGTCTATCGTGATATTATAACGGAGTTCCTCGGGTGTTCGGTATTTACCTAGATCGAGGATGGCATAAGGAGTTAGCTTCATGTCGTTGGAAACTTTAAATATCGTATCGCAGAACAACTCCTTAAATGCGGCAATCTTATTTCCGTCGAAAGGACGGAACTCATAGGTAAATGTCATGACGAAAGGAGGTTCTGTATAAGATTTATAGTAAGGTATGCTATCCGATATGACTATATCTTGGCAAAAATAGAACCGAATGGGTGCGTTGCCAGAGAGGTTGGGTACGTGACCTAGGATAACGTTCGTCTTAGGGAGGGGATAAAATCCCCGGATGTTCTTATCCGGAATTTGAATGGTTTGGTGGAATTTCCCTTGCCAATCGTATATCTTTATCCGAGTGGGGCTATCTTTTATATAAATAAGATGATCATGAGGTTCTAGTCCGGATATACGACTAAACTCATCCGGACCTCCTCCTTGTTTGCCGATATCGTATAAATATTTTCCTGCCAAGTCGAAAACGGAAGCTCTGTTATCATGCTGTACCAATAGCTTATCGCCATGTTTAATAATGCGGGAGATGTATTTGATCAAGATTGAGTCATTCGTTTGCAGAGGGATGAATTGGATGGATTTCGCCCATTTCTTTAAGGCTACTTCTTGAGGCTGATGGTCAAAAACAGTTGCTAGGTCAATTGTTATACATTCCTCTGATTTCTCGCTTGTGCCGGTACAAGCGGTTAGTAATATCGCAAATATAATAAGCCATTTATTCATAAAAATATCTTTGTCCTAAAGTTGATAGGACAAAGATATTTAATTTGTTTCGAAATATTCGTAATATTATGAAGATTTTGTACTGTTATTTCCAATCCACTAAGGATGATTTAAAATAGTTCCAATCGGCCTTTTCCCATAAGGGGGCTTGCGCACCAAGTCTTACTTTATATTCGTCCCAATGTGTGTTCTCTACTTTGGACCAACCTTTTTCGGCGACACCTGCCAAACGAGGCATTAACAGGAATTGCAGATCTCTGAAATTGGTGATCGTCTCGCACCAGATAGCGGCTTCTATACCCGCTACATCTTTTTGAGGATTCTCTACAGTCGGGTTGAAGGTCATCGGGTCCCAGTCGTACATTTCTTGGATCGTTTGTTTCTCGTAGGCGGCCATACCTAAACGTTCTTGCTCCGCGTTTTGGGTGGAGTCCGCGCTTGGTTCCAGATATTTATGGTCCAGATAAACGTAACCGCTCGGCGAGAGAATCACTTTCGCTTTTTTGGATATCCCAAGACCCGGATCTTTTGGTGCCTCTTTCATGAATTCTGCGAATAAGGCCATGATCTCTTTATATTCGGCAGGTATATTATCTTTTTTCTTAGAAGAGTCCTCGTTTTTTTGCTTCAGATAAATCCAGTGCTGGATGACATCGCCTTCCGAGATATCCGCACGGGCGGTTTCTTGCCAGCCGACCATTTTCTTTCCATTCTTCAATACGATTTCCCGTGTCTTATTTATAAAACGGACGAACTTATCATGGGGTAAGCCGATCGCCTCGTCACCTCCGATATGAATGTAGTTTCCGGGTGCTAAAGCGGCTAGCTCCGCGATAACATCCTCCGTAAATTGCATCGCTTTCGGATCATCTACGTCGAGGGCATTGAAGGCCTGTCCCGGGATGTTAACATTGGTCTTGAATTTGACAGCGTTCTTAAAGTCCGGATAAGCGGCGAATATGGCAGCTGTATGCCCCGGGATATCTACTTCCGGGATGATCGTGATGAAGCGTTCGTTCGCGTAATTAACGAGATCCTTGAATTCCTCTTGCGTATAATAGCCTCCTTTTCTCCCGTTGTTGGGAAGTTGACCTCCTATTTCCGCTAGCTCGGGATATTTCTTGATCTCGATACGCCAGCCTTGGTTATCGGAAAGATGCATATGCAGTACGTTCATCTTATATAAGGCGATCATATCGATCACTTGTTTCACTTCCTCGGGATCGAAGAAGCAACGAGATACATCGAAAGAAAGCCCACGCCAAGCGAAACGAGGTGAGTCCTTCACTTCCAGTAGCGGTAGATAAATCTTCTCGCCTCCGGGTTGTAGATTACCACCCACGATTTGTTTCAAGGTAGTGATACCTCGATAGATACCTTCTAGGGTAGTGGCCTTGATGTAGATGTTTCTCTTTTGGATGGAGAGGGAGTAAGACTCATCTACGGGGACACTATCTTTCGGACTCAATCCATAAGCTTTTGGCAGGTCGGCGAACTCTTTCGGATCTGTCAACTCGAGGAAGATGATGCAATTCGATTCTTTGTCTGAGGCGGAAGCCAGCTTGATGCCGGATAGCTTTTCTATCTCGTTGGATAGCAACTCGCCCATACCCTTTAAGGATTCGTCCGCATAACCGATCTCGATGCCGGGATGGATCGTGAATGTACCTTCGCCTACTGTCATTTGGGCCGGAGCGGGGATAATGCTTACGCTTCTTTCTCCAACATCTGGGGATGAACAGGCGATAAATGTAATAAAACTACAGAGGGTCAATGCCCATGCGAGAGTGATTCTTTTCATTCTTATTTTAAATTTATAGGTTATATCATGGCAAAAGTAAGGATTTGTTTTTACTTTTACGCGAATTTCACAAAAGTGTGCTATGATCAAAGAGAATTTCATTAAGATTTACGAGGAGAGTTTCAAGGAAAACTGGGCCTTGCCGGCATTAACGGATTACGGGAAAGGTAAGACCTTTACTTTCGGTGATGTGGCGACGGAGATCGCACGTATTCATCTTTTATTCCATGAGTGCCAAGTCCGTCGTGGAGACAAGATCGCGTTGATCGGTAAAGACAGCTCCCGTTGGTGCATCGCTTATATGGCGGTTGTTACTTATGGGGCGATTATCGTGCCTATTCTTCAGGACTTTAATCCGAATGATGTACATCATATTATTAACCACTCGGAATCTGTCTTTTTGTTTGTTAGCGACCGGATTTGGGATTCTTTGGAGGAAGATAAGATCGAAGAGGTTCGCGGTGTATTCTCTCTTTCTGATTATCGTTGCTTGCATCAACGGGATGGGGAGAATATCCAGAAGTTGATGAAATCGCTGGATGAGAAGATGACCGAGAAATATCCGGATGGCTTCACCCAAGAGGATATCAAATACGCTGAGCTGGATAATGACAAGGTGGTAGAGATCAACTATACATCGGGTACGACCGGATTTAGCAAAGGGGTTATGTTGACGGGGAATAATTTAGCCGGAAACGTGACGTATGCCCGGACACTGGATCTATTGTTCCGGGGTGAACGTGAGTTATGTTTCCTGCCTCTGGCCCATGCCTATAGTTGCGCTTTCAATTTATTGGTACCCATGGCATTCGGTGTGCATGTCTATTTATTAGGTAAGGTGCCGTCTCCTAAGATCTTATTAAAGGCATTCGAGGAGGTGAAGCCGAACTTGATCTTGATGGTTCCCCTGATTTTGGAGAAGATCTATAAGAAGATGATCCTTCCTCAGTTGAATAAGCGAACCTTGAAGTTGGCCTTGAATATCCCACTGTTGGATTCACGTATCTATGCGCAGATCCGCAAACATTTGGTGGATGCCTTGGGAGGACGTTTCCGTGAAGTGATCGTGGGGGGCGCCGCCATGAATCAAGAAGTAACGGATTTCTTGTATAAGATCAAATTCCCGTTCACGATCGGTTATGGTATGACGGAATGTGGCCCGTTGATCAGTTATGACCATAATAATGAGTATGTGCCCGGTTCTTGCGGACAGATCTTGAAAGGGATCATGAAAGTCCGTATCGATTCGGAAGACCCTTATAATAAGGTAGGCGAGATTCAAGTATCGGGCGAGAACGTAATGAAAGGCTATTATAAGAATGATGAGGCAACCCAAAATGTCTTCACGGAAGATGGCTGGCTAAGGACGGGTGATTTGGGTACGATCGATCATGACAACCGTATTTTTATACGTGGACGTAGCAAGACGATGATCTTGGGCGCTAGCGGACAAAATATTTATCCGGAAGAGATTGAATCCAAATTGAACAATTTGCCATTCGTGATGGAGAGTTTGGTCGTGGAGAAAAACGGGAAATTGATCGGGATGGTGTATCCGGATTACGATACGGTGGATAGTACGGGTATCTCGCATACGGATCTTCCAGTTATCATGGAACAAAATAGGATAGAGTTGAACAAGCTCTTGGCTCCTTACGAAACGATCCCGGAGATACAATTGTATCCGACAGAATTTGAGAAAACACCGAAGAAAAGTATTAAGCGTTACCTGTACAGTAATTATTGATAAATAAATAGAAAGCAAACGCAGCTAATATTCAGCATATTGTAAAAGCGGTAGAAAATAATTCAAAAAAAAACGTCTTATGTTGTACAACATATATGATTAATACATACATTTGCATCGTTTTACAACAACAAGATATTATAGACCGTTTAAATTAAGAACAAAATGAAAAAGTTAGTTGCATTTGCTGCTGTTATCGCAGCTGTATCATTCGCATCTTGTGGCAACAAATCTGCTGAATCTACCGAATCTGTTGCTGAAACAGAAGAGGCTAC
>OAWU01000626.1_pt1 | contig 20062 bp, 29 predicted proteins | sample 1477041 | NCBI WGS metagenome assembly OAWU01 (sample SAMEA2580266, study PRJEB22360) | human gut metagenome | biome: human gut; feature: human-associated habitat; material: faeces | place: Denmark | collected 2008/2010
AGTATACCCGCACCGAGGATATAGCTGCGCTGCATGATGCTGAGTCAAAATCAGCCCCCTGAAACGGAGATAGGCACTCGCAGCGGCTACTTCACCTTCTGGATGCGCAGCACGGTGGCCACCACGTACAGGCCGGTGCTCCACAGGAGGCCAAAGGCCAGAAACCCGACGGCAAATCGAATGTTGTTTGTTTTTTTTCCCATGTTCTCGGACATGTTCGATGGCCTCCTATGGTTTTCGTTGACGTTTTGGTTATTTTGTCGACCATCTCATATTGTGGAATTCCGGGCTTTTTGGGCGTGCTGTTGCCTTTGTTGCGCCGTTGCGATATCGGTCTTGTGAACGGTTAATCTACTCAGGACTCAAAATACATTCCAGCCTGCGGCACGTTCGGTGTTGCAGGACAGTAATTCGAGGATGAGCGACTTTGATATGCAGTGATACGCCAGTGGCGGAGCGCTACAAGTCATGGTGGATGAGATGTGATTTTCGTCGAATTGGTCAGTGCTTTTGGACAATACCGAATTGGCGTCGAATCGGGTATATACTGGGACCGTCTTCCAGGCGGAAGTATGGTTCAGAAGGAATGGGTAGAACATCATGAACGGCATTGCACTTGGCACCCGGCTGGGGTTTGCCGTATGCGTGCTGCTGATGATGCCAGTTCTTCTGCCCGTGGCCTGTGCGGAGTCGTTGCGGCAGCGTTTGGCCGGTGCGTGGACGATGGCTGCCTCGCGTGGGCGGGTACTGTCGCGTCCGATGCCGATGGCGGACATCATCGTGTTGATGACGTTGTTGTTGTCGTTGAGTGCCACTGGCTGCTGGATTGCCGGCGGTGATTCGCAGACTGCCCTGGCCGCCATGGTCTTCGTCGCCACGGTGACGGCTGTATGTGCGTGCTGCGCGGTCGTGCTGTTGTCGTTCGTAGGTTCGGCCGGCCGCCGACCGTTGCCCGCCAGCTTCCGCTTCGATGCGACGGTGATGAACGCCGTCCGCTCATGGGCCCGCCCGCAATGGATGCCACGCTGGCCCCGTTACACGCTCCCCGATTCCCGAATCTGATTTAGCTTCTCTTTTCAGCTCTCATCGTTGCGCCCCACGGTCTAACGCAATTGTGTTGTTTAGGCGACATGTGGATACGCATTTATGCGATGTTCTTGTTTCCCCCTAATTTGGTTCCCCTCTCTGAGGGGAGCTGTCCGCGAAGCGGACTGAGGGGAGTTCCCAGCTGTTGCCGTACCAGATTGCAGTTGCTTGAACTCGGAAACACATCCCAGATTCGTCAATTCATCAGGAATCCCAATGAACTTCATCAATATCCTCAACCACATCCTGCGACCCCTAGAATGGGTTGTCGCCCAACTGCTCACCCTGTTTCACCACGCCCTGGTCACGTTTGGCATGACTGCTGGCCCCAGCCCCGCGTGGGGCATCACGATCATGTGCCTCGTGCTCGTCATCCGCATCTGTCTGCTGCCGCTCTTCCTTTCCCAAATGCGTGCGATGCAGCGGATACAGGTGCTCCAACCGCAGATTCAACGCATCCAGCACAAGTACGCCGCGCGCAAGGACCCGCGTTCCAAAGAAGCCATGCAACGTGAAATCATGGCCTTGCAGCAGCGATATAACGCCAATCCGCTTGGCTCCTGCCTGCCTTCACTGATCCAGGCGCCTATTTTGTGCTCGCTGTTCTACACGCTGCAATCCCTGCCTGCAATCGCCGATGGGAATGCGGAACCGTTGGGCGGCATCGACCACACCATGGCGGGCGACATCGAATCATCGTCCATATTCGGCGTACGCATCGCCGACTCGTTCGGCACGGTTGCCTCGCCGCAGTCACGCATCATCATCGGCGTGGCCGTGGCGTTGATGTGCCTGACGTTGTTCGCGATCCAGTGGATGCTCATTCACCGCAATACGTCGAAAGATGCTATGGTCTCGCCGCAATTCCGTGTGCAGAAGATGACCGTGTTCGTCTTTCCCGCCATTTACGTGGTGTCGGGTGCCACGTTGCCGTTCGGCGTGCTGCTCTATTGGTTGACCAACAATCTGTGGAATCTCGGCCAGACGCTCTGTCAATTGCGATGGTTCCCCACGCCCGGTTCGGCGGCAGGCGAGCGCAAGGCCAGGCGCGACTACGAGCAGGACAACCGTCGCCGTGCCGCAGCCGGTCTGCCATCCCTAGAGGAGGAGCGTGCGATGGCCGCCCGCGAGGAGGCGAAAGCCCGACGCGAGCGCGAAAAGTCGGCCGCCAGCCGCAACCGCAAACAACACAAAACCCCACACCTCGCCAAGCGCTCAATCGTGAAACGGTAACGCACTACTCGTCTACTGGCTCCCCTCTGGAGGCTGAGCCGTTAAGCAAACAGCGAAGCTGTTTGTAAGCGAGGGCGAGGCGACAGTCGAGCTATGTAGCGCGGTCGCCAGACCGTCTTCATTACGGCTGAACTGGCGCCGTAGACGACTGAGGGGAGTTTTGCTAAGGCCGCATGATGTTGTCACATTGTTTTTCAATGGTTTTCACTTGGCGTGTATTGACTGATTACATTGGAGTACAACACAATTGACCTATACGGATAAATTTCGCAGCTCAAAGATGGGGAAACGATATGAGACTGGCGATGGCGCAGATGGCGATGACCGACAATATCGACGAAGACGCCGATAGGGCCTTGGCCTACTACGATCAGGCCGGTGAGGCCGGTGCCGATCTGTTGTTCTTCCCTGAGATACAGTTCTCCCCGTTCTTCCCCCAGTATGAGAACCGCGATGCGTCGTGATATCTCATGGACCTGACCGACCGTCACGTCGCCGCATTGCAGAGCAAGACTCGGCAACATGGCATGTACGTTTTCACCGAACCTGTACCTCAAAGCTCAGGACGGCCACAACTGCGACGCTTCGCTATGGATCAACGAACAAGGCCATATCAGCGCCGAACCGTTGGAGATGTTCCTGTGGGAGATTCGCGTCCAGGTCCTGCAGAACCAGGTGGCCATCGCCATGGGCAACCGGGTCGGCACGGAGGGTGATGTGGCGTTCGCCGGCCAATCAGTGGTGGTGGACCCGTACGTCAACGCTGCCAGCGAGGCCGACGACCAAGAACAGTTGATTATCGCCGACATCGATCTCACACAGACCGCAGCAGCGCGCAAACAGCGGCCATTCCTAGGACTGCGCCGGCCTGAATGGTACGTCTGACAAGAACAAACCGACGTCAGCCCGGAATCTTCTCGACGATGGTGTTCAAGGTGTCGAAAGCCTCATCGATTTGGTCCACTACCTGCTTGCCCTGGTTGACCATTTCGGTGATCTGTTCTGTGTGGGGTTGCGGCAGCGCATAAATCGACGTCTTGACGCGCTTCAAGACCACGCCGGCGTCGGACAGATCCTGCTTGATGGAGGCGATTTTGGGAATGGACAGCGTGCCGTCGGAGAAGTTCATGCCGGACAGCAGCTCTTCGATATTGAAGTCCACCAACGTGCCCTGCGCGGCACTGTCGATTTTGGGCAGGGCGTTGGTCGCGGCGTCGGCGGCCGCGCCCAGCATGCCGCGCACCGCCTTCACGTCCGAACCGTAATATGGCACGTATTCGGCGGCCTGCCATGGCATGCCTTGGGTTTCATCACGCGCCGTGACGATGTGACTGCCAGCGCTGCCCATCTGCTCAAGCGCTTGCTTGAAGTCGCCCTGCTCGACGGATTACTGCGCCTCGCCGATTACCCGTTGCGCCGACTGCCAGAACAGCCAGCCGGAAATGCCCGACGCCAGCAGAGCCGCGACCAGTATCGTGAGAATTACGGTGCCGATATGTTTGCGCTTAGCCATAGGACCAATGTACCTTTTGTCCCATCTAGCGCCATTGTGTTCTGGCCTTTAGTCCATCAAAGTGTCCAACAGACTTGTCTTCTCTGAAGAAGCGCATGGAAATCAGTTATAGTCGATTCTCTCCTGTAGCTGGCGAAAAAACAGATATAACTGATTCCTTAACATCTATCGGTGTCTTTGCTTGGCTTTTGTTGAGTAACGCTCTGCCGCATCATGCAAGTGCTTGACCGCTATGCGTTTGCACTGAACATTATCGTTGGTGGTGCATAGGCTGTGCTGTCCGGGCGCATCACGTCGGCGCGCGTGGTCGGCACGTTGTTCTCCATCGACCCCGCCATGAGCGTGATCATCGCCGCGCCGATACTGCGCCAGACCATTACCGCGGTGGCCGTGCTTGGCGTCATCGTCGTCTCCCTCGCGGGTACCCTGCTGGTGTGGGCCTCCGGCGGCGATGACGCGAATGGAAAAGTCGGTCAATAAGTTCCTGGGAAAGGAACATCGAATCCTGTAAGAGCGATGATGGCGCGGTCCAGTTCTCGTCTTCTCGTCGTCCTGTTTTTGTTTTCACACGTAACGAACCCCACAATCGCACCATCAACATCGTGATCTCTTCGGGGGAGGGCGATGTCGCTTGGGCGCGGCTGTGGGGATTCGCGGCTTACAGGTCCTGAACGTTCATACGGGCCAGCTCGGCGCGACGATTGATCTTGTCACGCTGATACAAGTAGATGCCGGCCAGCACGATGGTGGATACGTTGTTGGACAGGAACGCGATGAATGCGGAAAGCACGACGTTCCACATGTTGCCATACGCACCGATGTCCGCCCTGGCGAAGACGGTAATCGCCGCCACAAGCGACAGCAGCAATGTGATGGCGGGCAATACCAGACCGGGCCACTTGCTGTCCATCTTCGAAAGCCTGATCTGCAATATGATGAAGCCGATGCAGATGGCGATGAGAAACACGAAAAACACTACGGCAAATATTGTGGCGCCAATCATGATTACTCTCCTTGCTTGAGCTGCTTGCGATATTCGCTGATGAGGATTTTGGCGGTGTCGAAGTCGAGCTTGTCATCGACCGCGAGCCGTTTGATGAGCGCGATATACGGCTCGTTCTCGATCTGCTCGCCCAACTGGATTTTCTGGATGAGCCGGTCGAGCCGAAGCCGAACGGTGGGGTAGGAGACGCCGTACTGCGCGGCGACCTCCTTCATGGAGCCTGATGCGAGCAGAAACCGTTTGATGAACGTCATATCCTCGTCATCGAGGTTCGACATCCACGGCGGGATCATCGTCATATCCATACCTGCCTCCTTCAATCCACGGCGGGTTTAATAAAATTAAGTATACCATAAATAATATTAAAATCAAATAGATATCTGTTTAAAGTTTTTCGTAGATTAGTTTGAGGTCGTGATGTAAGAATGCGTACGCGGACGCGAAGGACCGGCACATGTCGGCACGCATGTAGAAGCATCGGTCAATCGGATATGCATCGACAGCACCCTGAGGCATTGACGGATAGCCGATTCCTGTCATGCGATCGCTTGACAGCATGTTGTCTGATTGACTCTTTGAGTGCCATAATTGAGATGGCATGCGTACGCGTCGGACTTTATGGAATGCGGGGACGATATGGTTGCGGACGATGAGGTGCGGGCCTCCCATGGTGGGCGTCGGAATCAAGGTCTGCTGTGGTTTTTCGGCGCTTCCGCCACATTGGGCGTGGCCGCCGTCACGGCCATCACGTGCGCCGTCATCCGGTACGGCTGGAATGACGGGGAGTTCTGGAAGCTGGTGGTGCCGGCGGCCGTGGCGTTGGTGGCGGCCATCAAAGAGTCAGGGGGTGCGGGCGCCGGTGTGTTTGGGGGCGCCCATCGTGTGGGCGGCGCTCGGCTTCATGCGTCGCGCCGGGCGGACGCCTGACGTTCCGGCCGACGCGAACGATACCAGCCCGGCCGAATCCAGGTTCGATTCGGCGGCCGCCCAGATTCTGGCGATCGTCGCCATCAACGTGTGGGGCGTCATGTTCATCGTCTTCGATACGTTCCAGATTGACCCGTGGCGGTACGTGACATGGGTCGTGCCCGTGATGTTCCTGCTTTATCTGGCGGTCTTGGGCATCGGCAGGGCTTGTTTCCGCAAACGACAGAAGGATATTCGCTTCCCGGAGGAACCAAGTATGACGAGCAGCCGTCCATCATACTTGGCATAGGCGGGCAGTTGGACGATGCCGGGCAGGTCCTCGTTGTCGCTGGTCTGGTTGAGGGCATATTGGGTGCCGGTCATGGAACGCTACTGGAATCTGTCACCCTAGGGTGTCACTTTCCGTGTTTACCTCGACCTGCCATGCCCCTGGCGCGAAGGTTGAGAAAAACGGCGTCAACTTTCACGACAGGGGGCTACCTCATGCCTTGGCAAAATGCCGGCACACCGATTCAGGCGCTCGGACTGGTGAAACGGACAGGGTTCGATGCTCGAACCGCCTCCCGACCCGCAAACACGCAGACTGTTCTCAATAATGTTTCGTTGGATATCGATGGAGCGGGCTTGACGGCGATCGTCGGTCCGTCCGGCGCAGGCAAGACCTCGCTGCTGTATGTGCTGTCCGGATTGGACAGGCCCGATTCCGGGCGGGTGACCATCGGCGGTACCGACGTCTACGCACTGAATGAGGAACGGCGTTCGCGGTTCATTCGCGGGCATATCGGTTTCGTGTTCCAGCAATACAATCTCGTGCCGTATCTGACGGTCGAGGAGAACGTGATGTTGCCGCTCTCGCTCGCCCATCGCAAGGCCGACTACGTGCAGGTCACGCAGCTGCTGTCCCGGTTCGGTCTTCGCCAGAGGGCGAAGACGACGGTAAGCGCCCTGTCCGGTGGCGAACAGCAGCGCGTCGCCCTGTGCCGTGCGCTGCTCATGCGTCCGGCGGTGGTGTTCGCCGACGAGCCGACCGGCGCGCTCGACACCGCGAACAGCGAGCTTGTGCTGCAGGTGCTGCGCGAGCTGGCGGATGCGGGCTCCAGCGTGGTCATGGTCACGCATGACACGGATGCCGCCGCTTTGGCCGACCACGTGATCTTCCTGCGCGACGGTCAGGTCACCCACATCGCTGGCAGACTCACCGCCGAGCAGATTGCCGATGGCATACGCCGCACTTTCGTACCGGCCGGGTCGCCGCCGCTGGTTGCGCCGGCGCGGTCTGTCGGCCCGATGATGGTGAACGCCCAGCCTATCCAATCCGTCCAACCGGGCCGACCGGTCCAGCGCGTGGCGTATCCGCAGCAGCGGAAGGAGGCTCATCGTGGCTAGGTATGTGCTGCGTGTGTTCCGTGACAATGTCACGGGATGGGTACCCACGATTCTGGTGGTCGCGGTGGTGACCACGCTGGTGGGCATATGCATGAACCAATTCGTGTGGACCTCGTCTCCGTCGTTCACATTGGCCGCGCGGCAGGCGGGTCTTGATCCGGCCGAGTTCGGCATGGTGTCGGTCACGATCTATGTGGTGGTGTCATTACTCGCGTTCTTCTCGTTGACGGTGGTCGGCTCGGCCACGGTCAACCGTATTCACGGCACGTTCGCGCAATGGCGGCTTATGGGCGCCAGCCCGAGTCAGGTGCTTGCCAGCATGTGGATGCTCGTGGGTGTGGCGAGCCTGTTCGGTTCCCTGATCGGCTCTCTGGCTGCAGTGCCGGCCAGCCTGCTGGCGGTTCCCGAGTTCAACGCCATGGCTGCGGAAAGCTTCGCCGATGGATTCGGCTCGTTCGCACCTCCTGCGTTCACGCCGTCGATGGCCGCGTGGCTCGGATCCCTGCTGTTGGGTGTGGCCACGTGCATGTTGGGCGCGTCCATCCCCTCGCTGCGCGCAGCGAAGATCCGTCCCATCGAGGTGATTCGCGGCACGGGAGCCATCGGGATACGGCACGGTTGGCGGTCTTGGGCGCACTGGGCACTTGGTTTGATTGTCATGGCGGCGGCGCTGGCATTGGCGTTCTCCGGCATGGGCACGCCACGGACGCTCGCGTTCGGCCAGGAGGCGGGGCAGACATTCAACAGCGCGCTGTGGGCCGGCATCATCGCCTCGTTCGGCATGTACATCCTTGTCAGCATGCTGATTCCGATTCTATTGGGCATCGGACGTGTCGTGCGTCGCCTGTGCGGGTCCGCGACCGGCGTGCTCGCCGCCCGTTCCGCCAAGGCGAAGGCCGCCAGCAACACGAACACGATTGCCCCGCTCGCCCTTGCCATGGGACTGTCGGTCACCCTGCTGACCTGCGCGCGATCCTATGGCCGGATACTCGCCTTAGGCGGCCATCCGAAGAGCCTGAACTACGCGGACTCGCTGCTGCTCATAACGATGCTGTGCATCGTGTCCCTGGCCACCAGCATGGCGGTCATTGCCCTGTCGAACCGCAGCATGGTCGCCGACCAGGCATTGCTGCGCAGCATCGGCCTGTCCCCACGTCGTGTGATCCGCATGTATCTCTGGCAGAGCCTGCAGCTGGCCGCCGGCGCGGTCATTCTCTCGCTCATCCCGGTCGCCGTCAGCGCAAGCGTTTTCGCCGCAAAATCCGCGGCGCTCGTCGGCATCCCCGTGGCCGAAATCCCATGGCCGGGCGTAATCGGCATGGGCACGGCCTGCTGGCTGGCATTGTTCCTCATCCAGTTCACGCAGATTCGCCCCGCGCTACACCGCAGCGTGGCCGACACGATACGCACATGCTGACATGCACGCAACATCATACAAAAAGAGCCACAATGGGAGCCATGAAACCGCAATCCGCGCAGGCCAATAAGGTCACGGTCCTGGCCGTGCCACTGGTCATCGCCGTGGTCGAATGTGCAGCGATGCTGTGGGAGCATGCGATCGGAGCGCCGGCCGACACCATGTATACGTTTGCCAAAGATCCGCTGGGATTGGCTCTGCTGCTGGCGATGACCATAGCCAGCAGTGCGATACTGCTTGTCCGTTACTGGCTGCCAGCCGTTGCCTTGGCGCTTGAAGCGGTATTGTTAATAGTTGCCTCGTACTGGCGGTTGGACTCAATCGTGATGATTCAGACGCTCGTCGCCTGCTATGCGTTCGCCCGGACAGCGAGGGGGCGCGGGCTGTGCGTTGGAGGCATCGGCATGATGCTGTCGATGACCGCGTCGGCCATCATGGTGCATCCGGACGTTCTCGCGACCGAATGGGTGAGTCGAGTGGTAACGCTGGCAGCCGTGGGAGGCGGCGCGCTTGCAGTACGTGGCAGGCAACAGGCCAAGGAAGCCGAACACAAAGCTGCCGAGGAATGCCGGCGGGCAGCCGAGCTGGCCTTCCAACGCGATGCCGCAATACGCCGTTCGCGCATAGCCGGTCAACTGCACGACAGTGTGGGCCAGGGTCTGACCGTAATCATCGCACTGTCTGAGGGTCTGGCCGGCAAAACCGATGACCCACGCGTGGAGGATGCGCTGCACGGCATCAACGAAATCGCACGAGAGAGTCTGGGCGACACGCGCAAAGCCGTCCGCGCACTGACCGAGTTCGATGGAGCGGCGAACGGTGACGATACGCACACCCAAGAATCCGACCAGCATTCATGGGATGACATTCGGCCGATTCTCGCGCACGCACGCCGGCTGGGCATCGTCACGGTGTTCACCGAGACTGGTACGCGCGCCGATGACGAAGCTCAGGCTGATTTGTGTTTCGATGTGACTCGCGAAGCCATCACCAACGCCATACGTCACGGACAGAACGTGGTGCATATCAGCATCGCCTGGAACCACAGCGAGAACGGCACCGTCGCCGTGATTATCCGCAATGACGGCAGTCCCGCGCGCAAGGACGCGCGCAAGGATGACGGTACTGGGCTCGTCCGTCTATTCCACCGCGTCGAATCGGCAAGCGGCATCTTCGAATACGGTCCAAACGAAGACGGCGAATGGGTCGTCGAGGCGACCATCCCGTCCAACGGAGTGAACGAAAAGGACCACACCGCATGATTCGTATAATGCTCGTAGACGACCAGCGTTTCGCGCGACTTGGCTTCCAACTCATGCTTGACGATGCTTCCGACATCGTCGTCACTGCCCAGTCCGCTGACGGCCGATCCGCCATCGAGACGCTCGAACAGGTCGCCGTTCAGCATCGTCCATTGCCGAATGTAATCCTCATGGATGTGCGGATGCCCGGTATGGACGGCATCGAAGCCACTCGCCGCATCACCAGACGCTGGCCCACCATCAGCATTCTCATCCTTACCACGTACGACGAGGACGATTACGCCTTTGGCGGTCTCGACGCCGGAGCCAGCGGCTTCCTGCTCAAGGACGTCACCAAGCACAACCTCATCGACGCGGTTCACGCCATCGCCAACGGTGACGCAATACTCACCCCACGAATCACCAGACAAGTGCTTGAACGAGGCGTTCCGCATCCCACCAGCAGCCAGCGCCAGCAAGAAATGCGCAAAGCTTTCGACGCACTCACCCCTCGCCAGCGTGAAATCTGCGCACTCATCTCCGAAGGGCTCATCAACGAGGAAATCGCCAATCAACTCACCGTCGAACCTGCCTCCGTCAAACGTGCCGTGACCCGTATCCTCGCAACTTTGGGCCTGCGCAATCGCACTCAAATCGCCATCGGCTGGTTCAAAGCAGGCATGTAGACCTGCTATTTGCTCAGCAGCTCATTCAAGCGGATTGTTGTTACGAATGCGACTACCGCACGCCCTCCCAAGACGGATTCCATGTTCGACACCCCATTCGGCAAGGTGGGCTTGGCGGATTTTAGTGATGGTTGCAACACCTGTGTGTTTTGCCGCTCTTGATGGCGGTCTTGGATTGGTGCGATCGTATCATGCTGTGTTGATGAGTTCGAGTATTTTCTCGGATGGTTTCCTGTAGCCGAGTGTTTTGCGGGGCCGGTCGTTGAGTTCCTCGGCGACCGCGTCGAGGTGGTCCTCGGGGTATGCGCTCAGGTCGGTGCCCTTGGGGAAGTATTGGCGCAGGAGCCCGTTGGTGTTCTCGTTGGTGCCGCGCTGCCAGGGTGAATGCGGGTCGCGGAAATACACCTGCATGTCCAACGTGGTCGAGATGCGTTTGTGCAGGGCGAGCTCGCTTCCCTGGTCCCAGGTCAGCGAGTTCCTCAGGAGCTTGGGCAGGTATCGCATTTTCCGGATGACGGCCTGCTGGACGTGTTTGGCGTCGTGCCCGTCGGGCAGGTGCAGGAGGATCGTGAACCGTGTCGAGCGTTCCACGAGCGTGCCGATCGCGCTTTTGTTGGCCGCGCTGCAGATCAGGTCGCCTTCCCAATGACCGGGTATCGCCCGGTCCTCGACTTCGGCGGGCCGCTCGCTGATCATGATCATGGGTTCGCGGAAACGGGGCTTGCGCGAGTCCGTCTGCCCGTGCGGCCGGCGTTGGGCGCGCCCGTTCCTCAGGGCCTTGATGACGTCCTTTTTCAGTTCGCCTTTGGCCTGGACGTAGATGGCCTGGTAGATCGTCTCCGCGCACACATGCATAGCATCATTATCCGGGAAATCGGCGCGCAGGCGCCCCGCGATCTGCTCGGGACTCCAATGCGCCCGCAATCCTGCGCGAATGTATGCGAGCAGGCCGGGCACCGTATGGATCTTCGCGGGCTTGGGTCGTCTGGGCCGTCCGCGCTCATCTGCTGGGGCCGGTACGGCTCGTACATGCCGGTCGCGGGATTCGTGTTGCGCACCAGCTCGCGGCTGGCGGTCGACGCGGGACGATTGAGCGTGCGCGCGATCCCGCGCACGCTCATGCCGGCCTTCCGCCAGTCGGCGATGCTGATGCGCTCGTCCTGGCTCAGATACCTCGAACTGATCTTTTGGGGAATGTCCACGGTGGAACGATACCAGTCCACCGACGGTTTCTCGTTCCTGCCGTTCGATCGTGTCCTTCCGTTGCGCCACACCTTGCCGGTGCGTTTGGACACGCCCACCGCCCGCGCGGCCTGCGTGAAGTTCATGCCCGCCTCGAGATGCTCGACGTACCGGCGTCGCCGCGCCGCGCACATCTCGCCACGCGTCGCGTACTCCACGCCCTCGAACACCCACCTGTCCACCTGGCCCTCCCATCAGTCAGCCAGGCGTTGCGACGATCACTGGAACCCGCCCTTCGCCATTTTTTTGGGGGGAGAGACCGGTGGCGGCAAGTGTGCGATGGGAGTCGGATGCATCGTCCTTGCGGATGATGCGCAGGTTCATTCCTTTGGCCGATGGATAGTTTCGGCAAATCGAGGGAGCATGGAGCAACCGTCATGCGATTGCCTGACATGATGTTGCGTTTGCGGCCGCTGAAGGGTGAAATGGCGGCGACATTGCAACGCGCGGGTCTGGGCAAGGCATCCTGCCTTTGCCTTCAGGCCCGCCTTTCGTGAAGGGTGATTATGCCAGTTATATCGGCTGCGAATCTCTCGATCGGGTACAAGGGTTCCCCAATCGTCAGCAACATTAACCTGCGGTTGAGCACGGGTAGGATCATCTGTCTGCTTGGGGCAAACGGCGCGGGCAAAACCACGTTGATGAAGACGCTACTCGGACGGATAAAGCCCGTGAGCGGAGAGGTCACGTACACAGGGACGAATATCAATGAGATGTCCGCGGCGATAGACCATCCCAGTTTCTTTCCTTACCTGAGTGGTAGAGAGAACGTCGAGGTGGTCTCCGCGTTCTGGGGTCTGGATGTGGACCCGGAGGCGGCGTTGGACGGTGTGGGCATCAATCGCGCGGCGTATGGGCGGAAGGCGAAGGACTACTCGACGGGCATGAAAGAGCGTCTGGAGCTGTGCCTCGCCCTTGTGCCGCATCCGAGGTTCCTGTTCCTCGACGAGCCGCAGAACGGTCTGGACCCCGATGGCATAGCCTCCTTGTCCGAAACGCTTCGCGCCTACCGGGACAAGGGGAACTGCGTAGTCATCTCCACGCATCTGCTTCATGAGATCCAGGGCGTCCCGGACGAGTGCATCATGATTCGTCACGGCCGGGCCGTGCAGGTCACGGATCTGACCGGGGTGAACCTCGCGGATCTGTATCAGGGGAGGTAGGGTCTTGAACGCCGTTTCCCCTGTTCGCGCGTTGGTCGCCTACTACTGGAACACGTGGTATTTCCTCGCCGCGGTGTTTGGGGCCGTCTCGTCCCTTCTGCTGGGTGCGTGGATCTCAAGCGCGGCGAACGGAACCCCGATAACCGGAGGGTATTGCGTCTATTTCACCGCCACCCAGCCGTTGATCTGCCTTTCGCTGCTCTTCGCATGCGATGCCAGGGTCGCGAAGGCGCACTACGGTGGCCTGCCGCGCCACGTGTATTCCGCGTGGACGCCATGCTCGCTCAGGGCCGTGTTCCGGGCCCTGATCCTGACCTCCGTGAACCTGATTGGCGTACTGTGCTTCGACGCCATCATGGTCCTGACGGGTACCGGAATTCACCCGCATCTGGCAGCTGTCCTGTGCTTCGTCGTGCTGCAGAGCCTTGCGACCTCCCTGATCTACTCGATCGTCGAGATCGCCGCCGATCCCAGAACCGCCGGAATCGTCTCGGCCATCCTTTGCTATGCATGGATTCTCCTGCCGGGCGACCTTCCCGACTATGCGACGCCCTACGTCGCGAACGCCCTACGGACCGTCGGACTTAACTTGAACGGCACCGTGATGTCGCCGGCGGAAGCGGCGAGTCGAGCGTCCGTCGGCCCCGTGATGGTCGTCGTCCCGATCGTGGTGCTTTTGGTTGCCTATATGCTGTTGAGCCGGTTCCGTCGCGAAGGAGTGGAGAGGAAATGAAGTCCCTATTGCGTATTGAGCGTGTGGCGGTGATCCGCTGGTCGACGCTCGCCTTCGTGGCCGTGCTGCTGTTTCCGTTGTTCTTTTTGCGTTACGGGAACACGGGTGCGGTGGTGCAGTCGGCGATGGTGATGGCGCTTCCCGTAACCGCGGCCGGTCTCGTCTTCTCCAATGCAAGGGTGCCCTCCTCGTACCGTTCCTTCAGCATCCACGACCGGCTCCTGCTTCGCTTCAGCGTGAAGTCGCTGTCGCTCGGCGTCGTGATCAACGTCTGCCTGACTTTGCTGTACGGGCTTGCCGTCGGATTCGTCGTCAACGAGACGCTTTCGTCGCGTACCATTCTGATGCTTGCGTTCACCGCCGTCGTCCTTTCCCTGGCATGCTTCGTTCTGCGACTCTGGGTCAGTCCTCTCGTCGCCTGGAACGTCGTCGCCTTCTTCATCGTCGCCGGACTTACGGTGAGTTCCGGCATGTTCGAGGACGCGCCGATGCTGTACGCCGTCATACCAACCACATGGGTGTTGAACGGGGTGAAATTCGCCGGTTACGTGATTCCGGTCGGCGTCGTCATCGCCGCGATAAGCGCATGTCTGCTGTTCAAGGCGGTGAAACGTGTCTGACCGAAGCCGTATACGGGTGCACTGTTTCGGATCGTAATCGTCCGGCAGCCAGCTTTCTCACCGTATTCCGTTGCGGGAGTGAGCCTGCCGCTTTCCGCCGATCCCGCCATACAAAGTCGACTCCGCACGTCGCGAGTCTTCGCCGAACACTGTCATTGGTGACGCAGAGGTCGTGTGGGAATGGCCGTGACAGGGGAGGGGTATTGGGCAAGCTTCGGGCGCCGCGTTCGGCGCGTGGCCGTGTGATGGCGGCGGCCGGCATGGTTATGGTGGGATCGTTGGGCATCCAGACGTCGTCGTCCCTGTCGGCGTCGTTGTTTAGTGCGTTGGGGCCGATTCCGGTCAGTTCGATGCGCATGCTGGTCGCCGCGATCGTCATGCTCGCGCTCGTCCGTGTGCTTCGGCCTGTACACGCTCTTCGCCGACCGGGTCGGCAAGACGGGCACCGGGCTCGACGGGCTCGCCTTGTCGGTCACGGTCGCGGCGCTGGCCACTTCGCCGGTATCCATCAGTCACGCCCCGCACATGTCGGCCGCCCAGTGGGGCATCATCGCCGCCTCGGCGGTGCTGGGAGTCGCGATTCCCTACACGATGGACACGTTGTCCGGGCGTATCACGTCGGCGCGCGTGGTCGGCACGCTGTTCTCCATCGACCCGCCATGAGCGTGATTATCGCCGCGCTGATATTGCGACAGACCATCACCGCGGTGGCCGTGATCGGCGTCATCGTCGTCTCCCTCGCGGGTGCCCTGCTGGTGTGGTCATCCGGCGGCGATGCCGTAAACGGATGATTCTTGTCATACGATTGCTTGACATGGCTGGTCTGCGAATGCATGTTTTACCGGCCGCCATCGATTGGAATGCCAGCCTCCAGCTGCCAGTGGGCTTGTTCGGTGTGGGTTTGGAAGGTGCCGACGTGTGTTTCGATGATGGTTTGGTAGCGGTCGAGGCCGAGTCTCGTGTCATCGGGTGTGATGGTGTCGCTGGCGGAGACGTGGATGGCGTCCGTGTCGAAGGTGACGCAGATGGCGTACCATTCGCCCGGATGGCGTGTTTGGCGATGTTCGCGTACAGTTCCGCCAGCAGGTTCGACAGCAGGCCCGCCAGCAGTCGCATGGTCTCCGGCGTGAGCGGCCGGTGTGGTTCGGCGAGCAGGTTGTCGCCGGTGAATCCCGGGGCTTCGAGCCTGGCCTCCTCCTCGTCGATCAGCGATTGCAGCCCGGCACGCTGCGCGGCGGCATCGACTTCCGTGGAATCGGCTGTGCGGGGTTGCTTGCTGCCGTGCGAGCCTTCATGCGATGGGTCGGATGGACGTTGCGGGTGGTTTTCGAGCGAGTCGATGACCTCGTGCGTGTGGCCCATGGCCCGGCTGGCGGCGTCGCGCAATTCGTCGAGCTGTTGCTGGTATTCGTGTTCGTCGGCGGGCATGCCTTCGGTTTCGGCGTGGTCGATGCGCAGGATCAGGTAGGCCAGGTCGTTGCCGATGGTGTCATGCAGGCTGCGGGCCGTCTCCCCGCGTTCGTGTTGTCGGCGCAGCAGGTACGAGTCATGGTCGCGTTGGCGCATCACATGTAACAGCAGGCCGGTCAGGAGCGGAAAGCAGTAGAACGCCAGACTCTGCACCGCGGCCACCATCACCCGGCTCCTGCTGAGATCAAGGCCGTCCATGGTGGAGGCGAGCAGGATCATGGTGGCGGATGACGCCGGCCCGCGATCTCGTCGGTGGTCAGCCGCCGCGCGTACAGGCGCAGGATCTCCTTCTCGCGCAATGACAGGGGATCCCTCATGTCAACAGACATCTTCGCCGGCACCGTGCCGGACAGTAGCCCATAGGCGGTCTGCGCGTCACGAAAACCCACAGCGGCCTGTTCGTCGGCGGGAAGGCCTTGAGCCGCCCAGCGTATCGCCACGGCGATATCGGTCCTCAGTCGTTCCTTCGCGAACAGTCCCTGAGCGCCGGACGCGATCGCCTCCCGCTGGTAGACGTCCACGGAATACGAGGTGACGCACACGATGCCTGTCCCACCGGTCCTGCGCCGGATGCGCCGGCACACGTCCGCGCCCGTGATCCCGCCCAATGCCATATCCAGCACCAACACCTCCGGCCTGGTATGCGGGTTGTGGCAATGCTCAATCGCCACCGCGGGAGAGCCCGTGCTCCACATGACGCGGAAGTCCTTGGAAACGGCCGAGATCATCGCGCACATCGCGTCCAAGGCGAACGGATCATTATCCAATACGCCGATACGGATTGCCCGCGCCGAAACCCCAACCATATCATCATGCCTCATGCCGCTCATCGTAGCCATGCCCACAGCCGGATGAAAACCTGTTGTCATGCGATTGCTTGACACGATGTCGCGGGCACGTCGCAGCCGGACCATATTGGGTGTTGTTGATTCCGAGTAGAAGAGGGGAGCTGTGATGATAGAGATTTCCGGTTTGTCGAAAACGTACGGCGGCAAACAGGCGTTGGATGATGTGTCGTTTCGAGCCGAGCAGGGCAAGGTCACCGCGCTAATCGGTCCGAACGGTGCCGGAAAGTCGACGTTGCTGCACATCCTGCTCGGGTTGGAGCCTGCCAGTAGCGGCGCGGCCACGTTCGATGGCAGCCGATACAACGAACTGGGGCCATCTCCGTGCAATATCGTCGGCTCGTTCATCGACGGGTTGACGCCGCATCCGTCCCGGACGGGACTCAGCCATCTCCGTTGGATTGCACTGGTCGCCGGCGTTCCGTTCTCCCGATGCGACGAATGCCTGCGGCTCGTGGGATTGCACGAGGCGCGCAGACGGACGTTCAAGACCTATTCGCTTGGCATGAAACAACGTCTGGGCATCGCGGCCGCGATCCTGACCGACGCCCCGTATCTCATCTTGGACGAACCCTTGAACGGCCTCGACCCGGAAGGCATCCAATGGGTGCGCGACTTCATCAAGGATTACGTTTCGGATCACCGTACCGTCATCGTCTCCAGCCATTACATGGCCGAGCTCGAACTGGTGACCGATCACGTCGTGGGCCTGTCGAATGGCCGGAAGGTTCTCGATGGTGACATCGCTGCGTTGCTCGACCAGTACGGCAGCCTTGAACAGGCGTATTTCAACGTGGTGAAGAAGTGAGGCTGATGAAGATGACATCTTTGCCCCGCCATCTGTCCTGCCAGCTGGTGCGATACTGCGCAAACTGGCAATTCTACTGGTCCGTATGCGCCGTTCTGGCACTCACCGCGCTGTTCGCGGTGCTCGACGTGCAGACGATTTCCTCGACGGTGTCCATCACGGCAAACGGTACCGTACAATCGCACGACGCATTGGACCCGAACCTGGCGCATATCGTGTCCGACGCCATGCTCGCCTCGCCCTACCAGACCTCAATCATTCTCATCCCTATTATCGTGGCGTTGATTGTGGCGGCGGGATTCCGGTCGGGCGATGAACGCCAGCTGCGGCTGCTGTATAACCGGCCCTATCCGTTCGCGGTCAGTGACGTGCTCGCGACCGTGCTCTACTGCATAGCCGTCTCACTGCTGTCATCACTGCTGAATGCGGCGATACTCGTGGTGATGTTGAATCCCGCGCTGCGACCGATGTTCCTCACGGCTACGGTTATTACCACACCTCTGAGGGTGATGGCGTTCGCCGTGGTCATGGGACTGATCGGCTATATCGCGGCCTTGTCCACGAAGCGTGACGTGCCATCACTGGCCGTGATTCTGCTGCTACTTGTCGTTTCGCTATCCGGCGTGCTGAAAGTGGTTCACGCTGATATGGTGCTGCCGACGATCGGCGGGAAAAGCTTTGCGTTCGGACGGGACGATGAGGCAGGAGAATTTCCGGTGGCCGCATCCGCAATCGTCATGACGTGTTGGCTGGTGGCGGTGTTTACTGCGGCGGTGATGGTGCGTAGCCGGCTTTTCCTGAAATCGAAAGTATGAGAGGGGCGTGATGTGACGAGCATGGTTAAAGCCCTGATATACAAGGACGCGACAACACGAATCCTGCGGGTCGTTTGTCTGCTGGCTATGTGCTGGGTGTCTCTCGTGTACACGGTCGCTCTGATGCCGATTAGTTTGGACGCTTCCGGAACCAACCCGCTGACCGTCGAAAGCAGCACGACACTTGCCTCGCAAGCGCTCGTGATCATCGCCGCTGCTCTGGCCATTATCGAAATCAATTCGGGCGAAACGGCGATAGCGGCTCTCCTCGTCGGTTCCCGGCGGCGAATGGCGTTTTCCCTGATGACAGCGAAAGTCGTGAGTATCGTCGTTGTCGGGTTGATGCTGACCATGGTGAACGCCATTGGAAACTTCATCGCCTACGGACACGGCGTCAGCGGCCGTCTGATGATCCGGTACATGATGCTGGTAGTGATGAACGGCGTTGCGGTACTGTCGCTTTCTTTGCTTGCCGGGAATGTGCTGCTCGGACTATCCATCTACTTCCTGGTGCCCATACTGCTTAAGCCGTTCATCGTCTATTTGGTGCCGGCTGTCAGTGACTTGTTCTATTCGTCGGCGATTCGCTCGCTGGCTGATGGTGCGTTGCCTTTGCAGAATTCATTAGTGTCGCTCGTGTGGTTGCTGGTTTTCCTGCTCGCGGGATATTTATCAATAGTCGTGCGAATCCTTGAATGGTGAGAGTCGCGGACGTTGTAGATTGCGGGATGAGTGCGGGATGCAACGTGAATTTCAGCGTTTTTCGTCTATCATCCCGCAGCATTTCTTACGAGTGATTATGGCTCAACATGGAAAATGGCGTAATCCCGCGATTTTAATAATTAATGATGTGGGATGCTACGTGCGTCAAACGATTGATCTCGATGGCATCCCGCAGTACTGCGGGACGTCACGCAAAAAATGGCCAGATCTGTGTGTCATCCCGCAAATGTGAAGATATATTTGAGTACATGCATGCCGTAGGAATTTCGGGCACAAGCTGATTGACTAGAAGAAGCGAATCATATCCGTGAACAAGGGGAGAAGCTCAATTGAATTTGAAAACAGAACTGCAGACGGAACGACTTCTGTTACGCCCGTGGAAAATCGATGATGTTGCCGACGCGAAGGCGCTGTTCAAGTATGCAAGCAATCCGCACATCGGGCCGGCCGCTGCATGGCCGGTGCATGCCAGTGTCGAGGACAGTGCGCGGGTAATCCGTAATGTGCTGAGCACTCCCGAAACATATGCGGTCGTCCTGAAGGAGACGGGGGAGCCAATCGGCAGTATCGGATTGGCGTCGTTGTCGGACGCAGTCGACCCCGAGCGTCGCGAGCCGGAGTCGACGCGCGAGATCGGCTATTGGATCGGCGAACCGTATTGGGGCCAAGGACTGATTCCCGAAGCTGGGCGGGAAATACTGCATCACGGGTTCGAGGACCTGCAACTGACCGCAATCTGGGGCGTGCATGACGTCAACAACCACAAATCCTCCCGCGTGATGGACAAACTCGGACTAGCACCCGTGCGCACCGCCCGCCATGTGCATCTCAAACTGCTCGGCGACGTATATCGCGACGAACTCGTACGCCGCATCACCGCAGACGAATGGCTAACCAGATAAAGTTCGCGCCCGTTGGCCGAGCAGTAGTAGTATGGTCTGCTGTATCAACAGGAGGAGTGCGACCGATGCGGCTGATCGAGACATGGCTGGCGGATCCAGAACGTGCATTTGACTTGTTCGCGAAATTCCCGGCGGAAGAGACGGGATTCGAGAACCCGGCGGCTGGCATGGACCGTGAACAATTCGCCGCATACGTGCGAGGGTTGCGTGATGAGTCGCTTGGCGTCGGCCTGCCGGACGGCTGGGTGC
>OAWU01000633.1_pt1 | contig 19971 bp, 19 predicted proteins | sample 1477041 | NCBI WGS metagenome assembly OAWU01 (sample SAMEA2580266, study PRJEB22360) | human gut metagenome | biome: human gut; feature: human-associated habitat; material: faeces | place: Denmark | collected 2008/2010
GTATCACATTAAGCCCTGCATTAGGAGCAATCCTAATGTCTGTGTCAACAGTCATCGTCGCCATTAATGCTATGTTATTACGTTTAGATCCAAAAAATAACGGTTAACAGATCGAATGATTGAAACTCCTTAAAGTATCAAGATACAATAGTTTTACAGGAGAAAAAGAGATGTAAGTAATGGCTCTTTGTAAAATCGTGTTGGTAGAAGTAGACGATTTTTCTACCAACACGATTTTTAATTTATTACGGTAGCAAACTGGTTTTTACATAAAGTAATTGATAAACCCAATATAGATCAAAAAGAATTACTTGAAGCTACCGCACAATATAGAAAGTTATTGATACCTGACCAAATAACTAAAGGAGTGGGATTGATTCTATCCTTAATTGTCTATCCTCCGATTATGATGTATAGTGTTTTAATTGCGGCATTTTACATCATAACTTTAAAAACACTATCTGAAAAAAGAGTGAATAACTAAAAAATGGTGATCAAAGTTAGGTGTATTATTTTAATGCTCACAGACCTAAATTATTCCCCTATTTATAATCTATTGATTCATATTTTATGAAATTAATCAGTAGATATCGTTCTGAAAAGCCTTGATAATACGCTGTTTTTAGTCCAACTGAAACCCATACTTTCCAAACCAGGTCTTAAGAAAGCTCGTAAAGCTAGCCAGTTCTCTAAACGTTAATTCGTTACTGGACAGCAGAGTACAAACGAAAACACTTTGCAGCTTGCAAGGTGTTTTTTTTTGTATGAGAACTGGTGGTGCGCAATTAGGATAGCTGTCGCATAGAGATATGCAATGCACAGTTGCTCTAAGAAAACAAGCAAAGCGACGTTTGATTGGATGGCAACCACTTCACTCAAAATGTTAATCAATACGATTATATCAACGTTTCAAAGCACTCACAGGTTTGCCCTATGGGGGCTTTTTTGTATGGATTTCTAAAAAAATATTCTAAATCTTACTTGAATTTTGCATTCATCTTGAAAATTCTACAACAATGTGATATATTTATAACAGATGAGATGTGATATATTTATAACATTTTAAAAGGAGCTGACAAAGATGAAAATGTCGAAGAATTTAAAGATAATCCTTTATATCTTTAGCGTGCTTATTGTTGTATGTTTAGTTTTATTGCTGGGGAATCACCTACCGATTCTAGCAAAAGGTGCTATTATGACGATGTCTTGGCTTCCTACGTATTTAGCTTGTACGATGCTATCGGTCCTCTCAAAATCAACCTATCAAAAGAAAGAGAAAAACATGTTTGGGATTACTGCAAAATTATATACAGTGCTTGTACTTCTCTCGTCCTCGATCTATACTATTGGAGTTTGGCTTCTAACTCCTGGTTCTTTAATTAAGAATATAATGTTAGGAATTGGATTAAGTGTTCAATTGTTATTAATATTTTACTTCTTATTCAAGAGAATTAATGAAGAACCCGATGAACGATTTTATAGAAATATTGCAAAGTCCTCTTCCATTTTGTTTACAATAGCAATCTTTATATTATTGGGAATTGCAACCTTGATAGCTGTCTGTAAAGTTTTCATTTTGAATGCTGGATTTCTTTATATTTTGGTGGCTTTTTTACTCTTATTATTTGCCATTACTTACTTTATCATTGAAAAAAGGGGATGAAATATGGCGAAAGAAAGTAAAATAGAGACTAACTTGAAAGAAGTAAGGGAAGCTTATGGTATGACTCAACAAGATTTAGCAGATCAAGTAGGGATACGGAGAGAAACGATTGTTCACTTGGAAAATAACCGCTACAACCCTTCGTTGGAAATGGCTTTAAAAATAGCACAAGTCTTTAATAAACAAGTGGAAGAACTATTTCATCTGAAACAAGAGAAGTAAAACAATCCTTATTTTGAGTTTTACTCATAGTGTATACGAAAAATTTGTCAAAATCATTTTCTTAAAAAAATTTTAGTTTAAACTCTATCAAAAATAAGATAGCAGCTTATTTTTTCATAATTCTAACTGATGTAAACGAATTCCCAAACAAAACAACTCTCATAAATCCTAATTTTTATCTAATGGAATGAACTAAAGTTCTGCATATTATGTATTTATCATCCAAAAACACCAGAAAATAAGTAGGTGAGATAACTTGAAAGTTGATATTGTTCTACACCTCAAATAACTTAGATTTGGTTATTTTATAGGACTCTTCTAGCCATTGTTTTTTATGATAATGAATGTATATTTTACTGGTTTTATTTTTATATATGAAGAAAGGTGTGTATTTTAACTTAAGATAGTGCATAATAAATTGTTCAAAATAACACTAAGATTAAAAACTGTTAATTGTTTTTGGATAATAATATGCCTGTTGACTCCTTTATTCGTAGGAATTGTAGTGTATATTAAAAATTTAAAAAAGTTTTTAAAAAATTGTTGACATATCCCTAAATAGTGTTATAATCTATAAATGTCAGGGAGGTCCTGATATAAAATATAATAATCCATTAGAGGAGAAACAATTATGAAAAAAGTATTGCTTACATCAGCTGCAGTTCTTGCAGTATTCGCATCATCAGCTGCAGTATTCGCTAACGACGGTTACGTTCACACAGGAAGCGAAGACAACACTACAGCAGCAACTAGCGGCGACTTCTTCACAAACAACGAAGCTGGTCTTACTCAAGCTGCTAAAGATGGTCTTAACAACGCTGATGCAGATTCAACTAAACAAAAATTTGAAGATGCTGGTGAACACATCGAACCAAAACGTGACGCTAACGGAAACATCATCAAAGATGAATTCGTAGTTACTGATAAAGCTAACGCTAACAAAGATGCTAAAGACGAAGCTAAAGCTGTTAAAGCTGCAGAACAAAAAGCTCCAGCAGCAGCTAAAGCTGACGCTAAAGCTCTTCCAAACACAGCAGCAGTTAAATAATTAACCGTTATTGCTGAAAAGAATATCACTGGGGCTTAGGCTTCGGTGATATTTTTCTATAGATAAAGAAAAGGATTTCATATTTCATGAGTAGTCATAATCGTAAATCTACTGGATCTCGCAAAAAACTGATTGCTGGGATTTCAGCCTTAGTGATTGCTGCTTTGGCAATTTTCCTTGGCTTCCAGTACATGTCGCCAACAGCGTCATCTTCTAATGGTATTAAGAGTGCTTTGACTACCAAAAAAGCAAGCACTTATAAGGTTTCAGATGAGGAAAAATCTTATCTAAAGAACAAGTTTGATGGCCTTACTGCAACTAACCCTGATACTATAGCTTATGTTTATGCCCCAGGGACGAAATTAGATGAGCCAGTTGTTCAAACAACAGATAATTCAACCTATTTGAACAAAACATTTGATGGAGGCAATGTTCCTTATTTAGGAACAGTCTTCATGGACACAGATAATAAAAAAGACTTCAGTGACCGCTTGACTTGGCTCTTTGGTCATGCTCGAGGAAGTAAGGTTGCTGATAGCCGTATGTTCAATGATGTTAACTACTACAGTGATCAGTCATTCTTTGACAAACACAAATATGTTGTTATAGAAACACCTCAACGTAAGTATTATTACGAAGCCCTTGCGATGGTCATCGTACCTGAGGATACAGCGTTCTATCGTACATCTTTTGAAAATGATAAAGACTTTAAACAACAGTTGGATATCATTTATGATCATGCTAGTGTTAAAAACAAGGATTTGAAGGTTAGTGCTTCAGATAAATACCTCGTTCTTTCTACTTGTCGTGAGGAGGATGAAACGATTCGTGCTAATCTCTACTTGCGTCAAATTCCAGATTCTGAAATGACAGATTTTGTTGCTAAGCATGGCAAAGATTTGGAATATACACCAACACGATAATGATTAATAAAACTCTACTTCTGCTGAAGTAGGGTTTTTATCTTGTTTCGAAACAGCTTCTATGCTTGTCAATCATTATAGAGGTGAGATGTAATCGTTTATTAATCTTATTTACGATTTATGGATAACTTTTTTTGGTACACTAGAAGTGTGAAAAAGGAGATTATTATGGAACAGAGCCGTTCTAAAAAGCGTGACATTGCAATGACTAATAAGATTTTGATGGGGTTGATTGCCCTCGTCTTAGGTTTGCTTTTTCTTGAAATTTTAATTGTTAATGGGAATAATGAACAGAGAAAAAATGGTTCGAATCAGGTAAAGACGGCACGTATCATGGCAAATGGTGACTTGCTTTACCACGACGGTCTTTATATGAGTGCCCTTCAGGAAGATGGTAGCTATGATTTTACGGAAAATTTTACTTATGTGAAACCCTGGTTAAAGCAGGCTGATTTGGTTTTGGGTGATTTCGAAGGGACCATTAACCCTGACTATCCTTTGTCGGGTTATCCCTTATTTAATGCTCCTCAAGCAGTGACTACGGCAATCAAGGATGCTGGCTATAATGTCATGGATTTGGCCCACAACCATATTTTGGATTCTGGTTTAGAGGGGGCTTTTACAACAGCTAATGCCTTTAAAAAAGTAGGTATTGACCCTATCGGTGTTTATGAAAAACCTGTGCGTGACAAGGCACCCCTACTCATAAAGAATGTTAATGGTATCAAGATTGCGATACTCTCCTATTCTTATGGTTACAACGGTCTGGATTCAAATCTGACTAAGAAAGAGGTTGCGGATCATTTGTCGAATCTAGATGAAAAACGTATGAAGGCTGAGATTGAACGTGCTGAAAAAGAAGCTGATATCACTGTTATCATGCCACAGATGGGTGTCGAATATCGCTTGGAACCGACAAAAGAGCAGATTACCCTTTATCATAAGATGATTGATTGGGGGGCTGATGTTATCTTTGGAGGACATCCTCATGTGGTTGAGCCGTCTGAGGTGGTTAAAAAAGATGGACAGCAAAAGCTTATCATTTACTCGATGGGGAATTTCATTTCTAACCAGCGTATAGAGACAATGGACGGTGTGGATAGCGCGAAATGGACAGAGAGAGGTGTTTTGATGGACCTGACTCTTGAAAAGAAAAATGGTCAAACCACGATTAAGACAGCTCAAGCGCACCCAACCTGGGTTAACCGTACACCTAAGGGAACAGTTTCACCAGAAGGTTATCCTTTGTATACCTACCAAACCTACATCTTAGAGGATTTCATCAAAGGTGGAAAATATAGAAATCAACTAGACGAAGAAACCAAAGAACGTGTGGATACTGCCTATAAAGAAATGAATGCTCATGTTAATTTAAAGTGGAAATAAATTGATAATATCACCTGAATTGTATTGATCTCAAAAGTTAGGTATTTTCTGTCTAACTTTTAGAATGCCGTTCAATTGGGGTGTTATTTTTTGTTTATCGACAAGTTATCCACAGACTTATCCACAATTGTGGATAAGTCTGTGGATAGTGTTCATCATTGAATTTTTAAGATGAGAAATCCTAAAAAAGACTGACGTTGTAAATTTAGTTATCCACAAGTTTTTAGGTATTGGTATGAATCTAATTCATAAACGATACTAGCTAAAACGGGTAAAAATATTCGTCTTTTTCGCTTAAAAAGGTATATTTTCTATAAAAAATAGCCTTTTTACGTAAAATATGCTAAAATTATACAAAATAAAATGATGGAGGCTTGTCATGAAAGCGATTATTACAGTTGTAGGTAAGGATAAAGCGGGTATTGTTGCAGGAGTTGCGACTAAGGTTGCAGAGCTTGGCTTGAACATTGACGACATTTCCCAAACAGTCCTTGATGAGTTCTTTACGATGATGGCAGTAGTATCATCAGAAGATAAGCAGGATTTTACTCACCTACGTGGTGAATTGGAAGCCTTTGGTGAATCATTGAACGTTAAAATCAACATCCAGAGTTCAGCGATTTTTGATGCTATGTACAACTTGTAAGATAGGAGTAGCTAAAAAATGGATATTAAACAGGTTACAGAAACCATTGCCATGATTGAGGAACAGAACTTTGATGTTCGTACCATTACCATGGGAATCTCACTCCTTGATTGTATTGATTCAGATATTGATAAGGCTGCGGAAAAGGTATACAACAAGATTGTTTCTAAAGCTAAGAATTTGGTAGCAGTTGGTGACGAAATTGCGGCTGAACTTGGTATTCCAATTGTTAACAAACGTGTCTCAGTTACGCCAATCTCAATCATTGGTGCAGCGACAGATGCGACAGACTATGTACCATTTGCCAGAGCACTTGATCGTGCAGCTAAAGAAATCGGTGTTAACTTTATTGGTGGTTTTTCTGCCCTTGTTCAAAAGGGCTACCAAAAAGGTGATGAGATTCTTATTAATTCTATCCCACGTGCGCTTGCTGAGACTGATTTTGTCTGCTCATCTGTAAATATCGGTTCAACAAAAACTGGTATTAACATGACGGCAGTACGTGACATGGGACGTATCATCAAAGAAGCTTCTGAAGTAGATCCAATGGGCCCAGGTAAATTGGTCGTCTTTGCCAATGCGGTTGAAGATAATCCCTTTATGGCAGGTGCCTTCCATGGTGTTGGTGAGGCTGATGTTGTAATCAATGTTGGGGTTTCAGGCCCTGGTGTGGTGCAGCGTGCTGTTGAGAAGGTTCCAGGTGAAAGCTTCGATGTTCTAGCAGAAACAGTTAAGAAGACGGCTTTTAAAATCACACGTGTTGGTCAGTTGGTTGGTCAGATGGCTAGCGAACAACTAGGCGTTGAATTTGGTATTGTAGACTTGTCTCTTGCACCAACTCCAGCAGTAGGTGATTCAGTGGCTCGTGTACTTGAAGCAATGGGTCTTGAAGTTGTTGGTACGCATGGTACTACTGCAGCTCTTGCCCTTCTTAATGACCAAGTTAAAAAGGGTGGTATCATGGCATGTAACCAAGTCGGAGGTTTGTCAGGTGCTTTTATCCCGGTTTCTGAAGACGAGGGGATGATTGCAGCTGTTAAGTCTGGTCATATCAACCTTGAAAAATTGGAAGCCATGACGGCTATCTGTTCTGTTGGTTTGGATATGATTGCTATTCCAGCTGATACGCCAGATACAACAATTGCAGCTATGATTGCTGATGAAGCGGCTATTGGTGTCATTAACCAGAAAACAACAGCTGTTCGCATCATTCCTTATGGTAAGGAAGGTGATATGCTTGAACTTGGTGGTCTCCTTGGCTATGCGCCAGTAATGAAGGTAAATAAAGCTTCTTCGGCTGATTTTATAGCGCGTGGTGGTCAAATCCCAGCTCCTGTTCATAGCTTTAAAAACTAAAGTGATGATAAGTGCTTTACCGATTGGTGAAGCATTTTCTGATGGTTTCGCTAGCTAGATAGTCAGGTAGATTTGTGCTATAATGAATTCAAAATGACGGAAAGAAGGGGGCGCCATGAGTAAGGTTAAGTTGTATATTGCGAGACATGGAAAAACCATGTTTAATACTATTGGACGTGCGCAAGGTTGGTCCGATAGTCCTTTAACGCCATCTGGGGAAGAGGGCATTCGTGAGCTGGGTGTAGGTCTAAAAGCGGCAGGTATTCCTTTCAAGTCTGCCTATTCTAGTGATTCGGGACGTACCATTCAAACCATGGACATTATCTTACGTGAGACTGGTTTTGAGAGCATTCCGTATAAACGGGACAAGCGCATTCGTGAGTGGTGCTTTGGTAGTTTAGATGGTGGCTACGATGGCGAACTTTTCTATGGTGTGCTACCGAGAACAGATGCTTTTCAAGGTAAGGATTTATACGAAGTGAGCTACCCCGAGCTTGCACAGAGTATTCTTGATGTGGATACGGCTGGTTGGGCAGAACCTTGGGAAGTTCTTAAAAAACGTATTATAGAGGGTTTTACAGCTATTGCAGAGGATGTGTTAAAAGCTGGTGGTGGTGATGCTATTGTCGTCAGTCACGGCATGACTATTGCGACCCTCGCTTGGTTAATTGACCCTTCTGTCGAACATCCTTCATTAGATAATGGTTCGGTAACTGTCGTTACATATGACAATGGGAAATTCACATTAGAAACGCTTGGCGAGATGACTTATCGTCAGGTTGGACGAGAGATAATAGAAAAAGAAAATGGCAAAAAATAAGTATCCAAGTCGTCGTCAGGCGAAAAAACAAACCAATTGGTTTTTGATTGTTAGTAGTGTCTTGATTGTAGTATTGCTAGTTGTGGCGGGAGCCTATTCACTATTTGGTGTGCATCATACGGTTCAACAAACCAGTGGAACATCAGTCACAAAGAGTGACAAGCAAACTGCAAGTGCAACTCAGAGTAAAGATACGAAAGGACTTCCTGATGTATCACCGAAAGACTGGGAATTGCTTTTGGTAAATCGAGATAATAAGTCTAAAGAGCTTAATCCAAAGATTGCAGATGTTGATGGTATTTCCGTAGATTCCAGAATTGCTAAGAACGTCAAAGAATTTTTAGCAGCAGCTCAAGAAATTGATCCAAGTTATCATCTCATTTCAGGTTACCGCAGTGTTGCTTATCAAACAGAACTTTATAACACCTATGTTCAACAAGAAATGGCTACAGATCCAAGTTTGACGAAATCTCAAGCAGAGAAAAAGGTTCAAACGTACTCACAACCTCCTGGTGCTAGTGAACATCAAACAGGTCTTGCAATTGATATGAGTACCGTTGATAGCCTAAACGAAGCAGATCCTGATACGGTTGCTAAGGTCAAGGAGTTAGCACCAAAATACGGCTTTGTTCTTCGCTTCCCAGAGGGAAAGGCGTCATCAACAGGCGTAGATTATGAGGACTGGCATTTCCGTTATGTTGGTGAAAAGTCGGCAGAGTATATGACCAAGCATGACCTTACCTTAGAAGAATATCTGGCACTATTAAAGGAGAAGACTAAGTGAGACGACGTTTTAAACTAAAAGCCTTCATAATCTTAGTTGCTGTTTTCGCTCTAGGTATCCTTTTGCCACTCATCTTGCATGCGTCTACGGATGACAATGCTCGTTCAGTCAAAGTTGCCTACACACAGAAAGAATTCGTTGACAACTTGGCTCCTACAGCGCAAAAGATGTCCAAAACCTACGGTGTACCTGCCTCTATTCTCCTTAGTCAAGCGGCGTATGAGTCTAATTACGGTAGCAGTCTTTTGTCGGTCAAATATCATAATCTATATAGTCTATCTGCTCAGCCGGGTCAGGAGCATATCCTTCTGAAAGATAACGTTTATAGTAAAGGTAAATGGCAATATCAAAAGGTAGATTTTGCAGTCTTCAAGGATTGGTCAAGTTCTATGTTGGCTTATTTGGAAGGTCTTCGTCAGGGAAGATGGGGTGAGTCAACCTATAAAGAGGTAGCAGGAACGACTAGTTATAAAGTTGCGGCGGAAAAATTACAAGCTGCAGGTTTCAACAGTGATCCGGACTATGCTAAGCATCTCATTTCTATTGTTGAAACCTATCATTTGTCAAAATATGATCGCTGAGATTAAAATGCCCCTTGAGGGTATTTTTTATTTTTCTAGGTCTTTAGATGTATTTTTAGCACTCTTGTAAAAAGAGTGCTAATTTTTTTGGTTTTTTGTGTTGACATGTTAGAGTTTAGGTGTATAATAGAATCATAAGTTAGCAGTCGGCATATGAGAGTGCTAATAAATAGAAATGAGGTGACATCGTGATTACGCAAAGACAAAATGCTATTTTGAATTTGATTGTTGAGATGTTCACTCGTACCCATGAACCAGTTGGTTCTAAAGCTTTGCAAGAATCTATCGATTCAAGTTCAGCGACTATTCGAAATGACATGGCCAAGTTAGAAAAAATGGGTTATCTTGAAAAAGCCCATACTTCTAGTGGGCGTATGCCAAGCCGAGCAGGTTTTCAATATTTTGTCGCTAACTCTTTGAATCTTGATACGATTGATGAGCAGGATGTTTATCAAGTTGTCAAGGCCTTCGACTTTGAGGCTTTTAAACTTGAAGACATTTTGGACGCAACGGCAAAGTTGCTGGCAGAAATGACAGGATGCACAGCAGTGATTCAAGATGTGGAGCCGACAAGACAGCGTCTGACGGGATTTGAAATCGTTCAGTTGTCTAATCATGACGCTTTAGCAGTTCTTACTTTGGATGAATCTAAGCCGGTGACAGTTCAGTTTGCTATTCCGAAGAATTTCTTGTCTAGTGATTTGGAAATTTTTCATAAACTTGTTCAAGAACGTTTCTTGGGGAACACTGTTTTAGATATCCATTATCGATTACGGACAGAGATTCCTCAGATTGTGCAAAAGTATTTTAAAACAACAGATAATGTTTTGGATTTGTTTGATTATATCTTTTCACAACTCTTTAGGGAATTGATTTTCATCGAAGGTAAGGTTGCATCATTGGCCTATGCCGATTTAAAAACTTATCAGTTTTTGGATAATCCACAACATGTGGCGCTGGAGCTTCGATCAGCTATCTCCGATGATGAAGTGACCAAGGTTTCGGTTGCTGAATTAACTGAAGAAGCTCTTGAAAATATAACAGTCATCAGTCATAAATTCCTGATTCCTTATCGTGGGATGGCACTTATGCATGTGATTGGTCCTGTTGAAATGGATTATCATCGCATGATTAGTTTGGTCAATGTTATCGGTAGGGTTTTGGTTATGAAGTTGACGGATTATTATCGGTATCTCAATAGTAACCATTACGAAGTTAACTAATATATAAAGTTTAAAAAGTATAGAAAGAGGTGTATGCCTTGACAGAAGATATTAAAAAAGAAGAAGTAAAAGAAGAGGAAACTACTGAAACAACTGAAAAAGTTGTAGAGGAAGCAAAAGACCCTTCTGAACTTGAAGAAGCACAAGCGCGTGCAGAGGAGTTGGAAAACAAATACCTCCGTGCCCATGCAGAAATGCAAAATATTCAGCGCCGTGCAAATGAAGAACGTCAACAATTGCAAAAATATCGTAGTCAGGATTTGGCAAAAGCTATTTTGCCATCATTGGATAATCTCGAACGTGCTCTTGCCGTTGAAGGTTTGACTGATGATGTTAAAAAAGGCTTGGAGATGGTACAAGAAAGTTTGATACATGCTCTCAAAGAGGAAGGAATCGAAGAAATCCCAGCCGATGGTGATTTTGACCACAACTTCCATATGGCTATTCAAACCATGCCAGCAGATGATGAACATCCAGCAGACACCATTGCACAAGTCTTCCAAAAAGGCTACAAACTTCATGAACGCGTCCTACGCCCAGCCATGGTAGTGGTTTATAACTAGGATACAAAGCCCGTAAAAAGCTCACAGTAAAAATAGGAGATTGACGAGGTGTTCGATGAACACAAGGAAATCTATCTTTTTTACCCAGAGCTTAGGGCGTGTTCAACTAGGCAATTCTGACGGTAGCTAAAGCGACTCGTCAGAAAACGGCAGTCGCTATGGCGTTTGCCTAGCCTCCTTACTAACTCGTCGTCGAAATAATATTGATTTCGACTCCTCGTGTTGTAACATAATAGGAAACTTGTCCGAAACGACACTAAACTATGAAAGAAAGATAAGAAGCAAGCCATAGGCTTGCAAAGCAGATATTTCCCGTCGTGGTGAAAGTTTCAGTAGCGTGTGCTACTGAAACAGGGGATTTTTGAGACAGTAGGCTCAAAAATAAGTGATGAAATCCCGAAGGGAGTTGCTCACGTCCCCACCACTTAAGGGAAGTATCAAAAAGAAAAAAAGAAGATAGATTCAAGGAGAAAAACATATGTCTAAAATTATTGGTATTGACTTAGGTACAACAAACTCAGCAGTAGCAGTTCTTGAAGGAACTGAATCAAAAATTATCGCAAACCCAGAAGGTAACCGTACAACACCTTCAGTTGTTTCATTCAAAAATGGTGAAATCATCGTTGGTGACGCTGCAAAACGTCAAGCAGTCACAAATCCAGATACAGTAATCTCTATCAAATCTAAGATGGGTACTTCTGAAAAAGTTTCTGCAAACGGTAAAGAATACACACCACAAGAAATTTCAGCTATGATTCTTCAATACTTGAAAGGTTATGCTGAAGATTACCTTGGTGAAAAAGTAACCAAAGCAGTTATCACAGTTCCAGCTTACTTCAACGATGCTCAACGTCAAGCAACTAAAGACGCTGGTAAAATCGCTGGTCTTGAAGTAGAACGTATTGTCAACGAACCAACAGCCGCAGCTCTTGCTTACGGTTTGGACAAGACTGATAAAGAAGAAAAGATCTTGGTATTCGACCTTGGTGGTGGTACATTCGACGTATCTATCCTTGAACTCGGTGATGGTGTCTTTGATGTATTGGCAACTGCAGGGGATAACAAACTCGGTGGTGACGACTTTGACCAAAAAATCATTGATCACATGGTTGAAGAATTCAAGAAAGAAAACGGCATCGACTTGTCAACAGACAAGATGGCTCTTCAACGTTTGAAAGACGCAGCAGAAAAAGCTAAGAAAGACCTTTCAGGTGTCACTTCAACACAAATCAGCTTGCCATTTATCACTGCTGGTGATGCTGGACCTCTTCACTTGGAAATGACATTGACTCGTGCGAAATTTGATGATTTGACTCGTGACCTTGTAGAACGTACTAAAACTCCAGTTCGTCAAGCCCTTTCAGATGCTGGCTTGAGCTTGTCAGATATTGATGAAGTTATCCTTGTCGGTGGTTCAACTCGTATCCCAGCCGTTGTAGAAGCTGTTAAGGCTGAAACTGGTAAAGAACCAAACAAATCAGTTAACCCTGATGAAGTTGTTGCCATGGGTGCTGCTATCCAAGGTGGTGTCATCACTGGTGATGTCAAAGACGTTGTCCTTCTTGATGTAACTCCATTGTCACTTGGTATCGAAACAATGGGTGGAGTATTTACAAAACTCATCGATCGTAACACTACAATTCCAACATCTAAATCACAAGTCTTCTCAACTGCAGCAGACAACCAACCAGCCGTTGATATTCACGTTCTTCAAGGGGAACGCCCAATGGCAGCAGATAATAAGACTCTTGGACGTTTCCAATTGACAGATATCCCAGCTGCACCTCGTGGTATCCCACAAATCGAAGTAACATTCGACATCGACAAGAACGGTATCGTATCTGTTAAAGCCAAAGACCTTGGAACTCAAAAAGAACAAACAATCGTTATCCAATCAAACTCAGGTTTGACAGATGAAGAAATTGAAAAAATGATGAAAGATGCCGAAGCAAATGCTGAAGCAGATAAGAAACGTAAAGAAGAAGTAGACCTTCGTAATGAAGTAGACCAAGCCATCTTTGCGACTGAAAAGACAATCAAGGAAACTGAAGGTAAAGGATTCGATGCTGAACGCGATGCTGCTCAAGCAGGATTGGATGATCTTAAGAAAGCTCAAGAATCAGGTAACCTTGAAGACATGAAAGCTAAATTGGAAGCTCTTAACGAAAAAGCTCAAGCTCTTGCCGTTAAACTTTACGAACAAGCCGCAGCAGCGCAACAAGCTCAAGCAGGAGCTGAAGGCGCACAAACAACAGGAAACGCAGGCGGCGATGACGTCGTAGACGGAGAGTTTACTGAGAAGTAAGGAAAAGTAATGAGTAGTAATATTAATCTTTTTGAAGTAGTTGATTCTAAGGAACAGTACGAAAAATTCACTGCGTTGGCACATGAGGACTATACTGAGCTAAAAAATCAGATAAAAAATAAATTTCAATCTGGTCAAAAAGAAGAATTATTAGAATATAAGGTAAATATCCTAGCAGAGCATGCGTATAAAGAAAATGATATAAGTATTATTAATAATTTACTCTTTGGTATTTTTCTACCAGCAATTGTAACGTATGCAACAGCGCTTATCCTTAATAACTTTTCTCAAGATATTAGTTCTAACTCATTTCTTATCTCTATAATTCAAATGATTTTATCAACTTTTGTTATTTTATCAGCTATCTTTAGCTTACATAGATATAATAAGAATACTGTAAAGAGGAGAGGTAATATTTCTTTGAATAGAGCCATAGTGTTTTTAGAAAATTTTGAAGTTGATTAATAGTTTAAAGAAATCCAGAGGTTGCAACCCAGCCTCTGTTTTTCGGTAAAATAGAGGATGTTGCGTATGAAAAAAGTACTTTGTATCATTTATCCTAATTTTTCTCTTTATGAGATAACTGCTTTAACGAGTACTTTAGCTCTGTCTTTTGATGTTACGATTGATTATGCCGCTTCAGATCATTCGATGGTGGTCTCTGAGGATGGCTTGCCCTGTCAACCAACGAAAACACTAGATCAAATCCGTATAGAAGAGTATTCTTGCGTGATTTTGCCAGGAATGGTCAACATAGGGCCTGCCCTACAGGATGAGAAATTGATTTCGTTCCTGAGGGACCTTGGTGAGCAAGATATCCTCATTGCAGCCATTTCTTCAGCGCCTCTTTTATTAGCGAAAGCAGGTCTGTTGAAGGACACGAAATTTACAGGTGGAATTTGGCAAAACTTCTTTGACTATTTTGAATTTCTTCCACGTAAGAATTTCCAACCCAAACTGGTTGTGCAAGATAAACAAATCATTACGGCTATCGGTTTTGCCCATCAAGAGTTTGCAAGAAGAGTGATTCTAAGTTTAGGGTGGGCAGAGAATACGGACAACTATTTTAAAGAACGAAACGACTACTCAGAAGAGGATTTGATATTTACTCTATCGGACAAAGAGTTTGATCAAGTGAAGCGAAGTATAGAAAACAGCCTCTAAAGATTTACATGAAAATTATAGAAAGGAACAAAGAGTGTTCGGGGAATTGAACCCGAGCGGAAAGCTTGGAAATTAGATAAACCGCCTAAGAAATCAGGATTTCTTGTCGGTTTCCTAAATTTCAGTCGCTTTCTGTTCGCTCTTAGTATCTTGTATGAACAATACTGAATTTTATGACCGTTTGGGCGTTTCAAAGAATGCGTCTCAAGATGAGATCAAGAAAGCCTATCGGAAACTATCTAAAAAATATCACCCAGATATCAACAAGGAACCTGGTGCTGAGGAAAAGTACAAGGAAGTTCAAGAAGCTTATGAGACTTTAAGTGACGAACAAAAACGGGCGGCTTATGACCAATATGGTGCTACGGGTGCCAATGGTGGCTTCGGTGGTGGAGCTGGTGGCTTTGGTGGCTTTGATGGTGCTGGTTTTGGTGGCTTTGAAGACATCTTCACTAGCTTCTTTGGAGGCGGTGCAAGTCGTAATCCAAATGCACCTCGTCAAGGGGATGACCTCCAATACCGCGTCAATCTCAAGTTTGAAGAAGCGATTTTTGGTGTTGAAAAAGAAGTGAAGTACAATCGAGAATCCAGTTGTCATACTTGTCATGGCTCTGGGGCAAAACCAGGGACGAGTCCGGTGACTTGTGGTCGCTGTCATGGTTCTGGTGTCATCAATGTGGATACGCAAACCCCTCTTGGGATGATGCGCCGTCAAGTGACCTGTGATGTCTGTCATGGTCGTGGTCAAGAAATAAAGGATCCTTGTACCACTTGTCGAGGTACAGGTCATGAAAAACAAGCCCATAGCGTGAACGTCAAGATTCCAGCAGGTGTTGAAACAGGTCAGCAAATCCGTCTTGCTGGTCAAGGTGAAGCCGGATTCAATGGCGGTCCTTACGGAGATCTCTTTGTCATCATCAATGTAAATCCAAGTGACAAATTTACTCGTGACGGATCAACGATATACTACACTCTTAACATTTCCTTTGTTCAAGCAGCTCTTGGTGACACTGTTGAAGTACCAACAGTTCATGGAAATGTTGAGATGACTATTCCAGCCGGAACTCAAACAGGTAAAACTTTCCGTCTCAAAGGTAAGGGTGCCCCACGTCTTCGTGGTGGATCACAAGGAGACCAACACGTTACAGTGAAGATTGTGACACCTACGAAGCTCAATGATGCTCAAAAAGAGGCTCTTCTCGCCTTTGCCAAAGCAAGTGGTGATGAAAAGATTGCCCCACAGAAAAAAGGGTTTTTTAACAAAGTAAAAGATGCTTTAGAAGACCTGTAATGAAAAGACGCCTTGAGCGTCTTTTTTTTACCACAAAAACTGTATGGGGTCAATTTATAGCCTAACCACTTTTTATCCTCAATTAAATTTGATATGATAAGCTTATGGTTAGATACAAAGCAATAATTTCCTATGATGGTACACTTTTTTCAGGTTTTCAAAGACAACCAGACGCTCGCTCTATTCAGGAGGAAATTGAGAAAACGCTATTGCGGCTAAATAGTGGCACACCTGTAGTAATTCACGGAGCAGGTCGAACGGATGCTGGTGTTCATGCCTATGGACAAGTTATTCACTTCGATTTGCCTCAGGAGCGGGATCCAGAGAAGCTGCGTTTCGGTTTAGATACGCAATGCCCAGATGATATTGATATTGTTAGTATCGAACTTGTATCAGAGGATTTCCATGCACGTTACAATAAACATAGTAAGACTTATGAGTTTCTAGTAGATGCAGGCCGTCCTAAAAATCCTATGATGCGAAATTATGCCACCCATTATCCCTATCCACTAAGCTTAGTTCCTATGCAAGAAGCTGCCAAAGATTTGGTTGGTACGCATGATTTCACAGGTTTCACAGCTTCGGGTACCTCTGTAGAAAATAAGGTGCGCACAATTACCCAAGCTCGAGTCTCAATTGATGAAAAAACTGGATTCTATGTCTTTACGTTTTCTGGCAATGGTTTTCTTTATAAGCAAGTTAGAAACATGGTCGGAACATTGTTGAAAATTGGAAATGGTCGCATGCCTATTTCTCAAGTTAAGACAGTTTTGGAAAGTTGTGATCGTAAGCTTGCGGGACCGACAGCATCAGGTAATGGATTATATTTGAAGGAGATAAAATATGAGTGATGAATTAATTTTAGCCATTTCAGGTAATGACATTTTTAGTGGTGGAGGGCTTCACGCAGACTTAGCAACATTTACAACCAATAAGCAACATGGCTTTGTAGCTTTGACTTGTCTGACAGCGATGACGGAACATGGTTTTGAGGTCATTCCGATTGATAGCAAGGTCTTTAAGCAACAACTGGAATCACTAATAGATGTGCCTTTCTCAGCAATTAAAATTGGGTTATTACCAAACGTTGAAATCGCAGAGCTAACTTTGGATTTTGTTAAGAATCATCCTGGAATACCAATTGTTTTGGACCCTGTATTAGTTTGTAAGGAGACCCATGACGTTGAGGTTTCTCGGCTACGTAATGAATTGGTTAAATTTTTCCCATATGTTACAGTCATAACTCCAAATTTACCAGAAGCTGAGCTCCTTATTGATAAAAAAATCCATACTCTTGACGATATGAGGAGTGCAGCTTGTATTTTAAATGAATTAGGTGCTAAGACAGTCATCGTTAAGGGTGGTAATCGTTTAAATAATCATAAAGCAATAGATGTCTTTTATAATGGAAAAGACTATAAAATCTTTGAAGAGGCTGTATTGGATAAAAATAATACAGGTGCAGGTTGTACGTTTGCCTCTAGTATAGCAAGTGAATTAGTTAAGGGATATTCAGAAATTGACGCTGTAGCTAATGCTAAAGCCTTTGTTTTTGAATCAATTAAGCAATCAAATGAATTTGGAGTAGTTCAATATGCAAAATGATAAAACAAAAAAACTAACATTGTTAGCTGTTTTAACAGCGTTGTCAGTCACTTTTGGATTTGTAGCTAAAATCCCCACACCAACAGGATTGTTGACTTTGGTAGATGCAGGTATCTACTTTACCGCCTTCTATTTAAGTAAAAAAGAGGGAGCTATTGTAGGAGGTTTATCAGCATTTCTGATTGATCTCTTATCGTCTGCCCCACAATGGATGTTTATTAGTTTACTGATTCATGGTGCGCAAGGATATTTTGCTGGATTTAAGGGAAAATATCGTATTGTAGGTTTGCTACTTGCTACAATTTCAATGGTTGGTGGTTATGCTCTTGCTTCAATATTTATGTATGGAATAGGATCTGCCGTCGCAGAAATCATACCGAATTTCTGTCAGAACACTCTAGGGATATTAATCGGTTGGATATTATATCAAGGATTCCAAAAGGTTCAATCTAGAAAAGGGAAGTAAGTTTCGTTAAAAACATATTGACATCCAGTGTAATGAATGATAAGATATGAAAGTTGTCTCAAGTAGACTGACATTAACTTAAAAGAGTTCTAAAACTTTAAAAAAAGTTATTGACAAGGTAAGCAAGAGATGATAATATAAATAGGCTACATCGGAGGATGAAGCAGAGACACGAGGAAGTTTGGAAAAAACTTTTCAAAAAGTGTTGACAAGATATTCTAGATTTGCTAGAATATAGGAGTTGTCTTAAGAGAGACAAAGACCTTTGAGAACTGAATAAGAAACCAAGTGCAGGGTTATGATAGAAGAAATTATAACCTGTCAATTTACAAGAAAAAAACGTCAGAAGACGGAAATGAGTTAACGCTCGAACGATTATTAAAGCATTTAATGAGAGTTTGATCCTGGCTCAGGACGAACGCTGGCGGCGTGCCTAATACATGCAAGTAGAACGCTGAAGAGAGGAGCTTGCTCTTCTTGGAAGAGTTGCGAACGGGTGAGTAACGCGTAGGTAACCTGCCTTGTAGCGGGGGATAACTATTGGAAACGATAGCTAATACCGCATAACAATGGGTGACCCATGTCATTCATTTGAAAGGGGCAACTGCTCCACTACAAGATGGACCTGCGTTGTATTAGCTAGTAGGTGAGGTAACGGCTCACCTAGGCGACGATACATAGCCGACCTGAGAGGGTGATCGGCCACACTGGGACTGAGACACGGCCCAGACTCCTACGGGAGGCAGCAGTAGGGAATCTTCGGCAATGGGGGCAACCCTGACCGAGCAACGCCGCGTGAGTGAAGAAGGTTTTCGGATCGTAAAGCTCTGTTGTAAGTCAAGAACGAGTGTGAGAGTGGAAAGTTCACACTGTGACGGTAGCTTACCAGAAAGGGACGGCTAACTACGTGCCAGCAGCCGCGGTAATACGTAGGTCCCGAGCGTTGTCCGGATTTATTGGGCGTAAAGCGAGCGCAGGCGGTTTGATAAGTCTGAAGTTAAAGGCTGTGGCTCAACCATAGTTCGCTTTGGAAACTGTCAAACTTGAGTGCAGAAGGGGAGAGTGGAATTCCATGTGTAGCGGTGAAATGCGTAGATATATGGAGGAACACCGGTGGCGAAAGCGGCTCTCTGGTCTGTAACTGACGCTGAGGCTCGAAAGCGTGGGGAGCGAACAGGATTAGATACCCTGGTAGTCCACGCCGTAAACGATGAGTGCTAGGTGTTGGGTCCTTTCCGGGATTCAGTGCCGCAGCTAACGCATTAAGCACTCCGCCTGGGGAGTACGACCGCAAGGTTGAAACTCAAAGGAATTGACGGGGGCCCGCACAAGCGGTGGAGCATGTGGTTTAATTCGAAGCAACGCGAAGAACCTTACCAGGTCTTGACATCCAGTGCAAACCTAAGAGATTAGGAGTTCCCTTCGGGGACGCTGAGACAGGTGGTGCATGGCTGTCGTCAGCTCGTGTCGTGAGATGTTGGGTTAAGTCCCGCAACGAGCGCAACCCCTATTGTTAGTTGCCATCATTCAGTTGGGCACTCTAGCGAGACTGCCGGTAATAAACCGGAGGAAGGTGGGGATGACGTCAAATCATCATGCCCCTTATGACCTGGGCTACACACGTGCTACAATGGTTGGTACAACGAGTTGCGAGTCGGTGACGGCGAGCTAATCTCTTAAAGCCAATCTCAGTTCGGATTGTAGGCTGCAACTCGCCTACATGAAGTCGGAATCGCTAGTAATCGCGGATCAGCACGCCGCGGTGAATACGTTCCCGGGCCTTGTACACACCGCCCGTCACACCACGAGAGTTTGTAACACCCGAAGTCGGTGAGGTAACCTTATGGAGCCAGCCGCCTAAGGTGGGATAGATGATTGGGGTGAAGTCGTAACAAGGTAGCCGTATCGGAAGGGGGGGCGGGGGG
>OAWU01000639.1_pt1 | contig 19908 bp, 15 predicted proteins | sample 1477041 | NCBI WGS metagenome assembly OAWU01 (sample SAMEA2580266, study PRJEB22360) | human gut metagenome | biome: human gut; feature: human-associated habitat; material: faeces | place: Denmark | collected 2008/2010
AGGCCGTTGCTTAATCTTTTATTATTTCATTGTCTACTTGACTGGGAGCAGTTCATTCTGTCCCACTCCCTCTTTTCTTATTAATACAATTTCAGATCACGAGGATCTACTGGGAAAGTTGGATTGTATGGATTGTGACGAAGTTTGAAGTGTTTCACATCTTCAATCGTCTGAGTTCCAGATAGTTGCATCACGGTCTTCAATTCTGCATTCAAGTGCTCAAATACTTGACGGACACCAACACTACCACCAAGAGCCAAACCATAAATAACAGGACGCCCAATAGCTACCAAGTCAGCTCCTGAAGCCAAAGCCTTAAAGACATGTTGACCACGACGAATACCAGAGTCAAAAACAATTGGTACACGTTTATCAACTGCTTCTGCTACTTCTTGAAGTGAGTCAAAGGCGGCTGGGCCACCATCGATTTGACGTCCACCGTGGTTGGTTACCCAGATACCAGATGCACCTGCAGCAAGAGAACGTTCAACATCTTCACGGCATTGAGGACCTTTAACGTAAACAGGTAAGCCTGAGTATTCAGCGATGAATTCTACATCTCGTGGAGACAGGCGTTGTTTAGCTGATTTGTAGACAAAGTCCATTGACTTACCAGCACCTTCTGGCAAGTATTCCTCAACGATTGGCATTCCAACTGGGAATACAAAGCCGTTTCGTTTATCAACCTCACGATTCCCCCCAACAGTCGCATCTGCCGTCAAGATAATCGCTTTATAGCCTTCTGCCTTCACGCGATCCATAATGTGGCGGTTAATGCCATCATCTTTACTAAAGTAGAATTGGAACCAATGAGGAGTCCCTTGAAGGGCTTGCGTAATTTCTGGAAGATCAACTGTAGAGTAGGAGCTTGTAGTATAGAGCGAACCAAACTCATGTACACCACGCGCAGTAGCCACTTCCCCTTGTTCATTGGCTAATTTATGAGCTGCAACTGGAGCCATAATGATGGGTGAAGATAGTTTTTCACCTGCAAATTCAATTTCTGTACTTGGATTTTCCACATCACAAAGCGTATGAGGGACAATCAGCTTATGGTTAAAAGCTCGGATGTTTTCACGCAATGTAAAGGTATCTTCTGCTCCGCTAGCGATATAGCCAAAAGCAGCTTTTGGAATGACTTGTTGAGCCATAGGCTCCAAATCATAAGTGTTAATAAAATCTACAGGTCCTTCTGCATTGCTTGTTTTATATGACATAAAATGTCCTCCTTCATAAGTAAGCGGTTACTCTTTTCTTACCCACCTATCTTAACTTATTTGCAAACGATTTTCAAAAAATTTGTCTGTCATTTTCAATCTAAAGAGAGATGATGAAATAAAAGAATGACATATGTTCCAAAAGAAAGTGCAGATTAACACTGATCCATTACACAAAATAGAGAGTGGGACAGAAATCGGTCATTCGTTAGAATTCGATTTCGTCGTCCCACCTCCGCACAGTTGAGTAGGGCTGTAAAAGCTGATGAAATCAGCCTAGTAGAGCCCACTCAACCACTGCGTCTTGCTCGACACTCCAAAAACAAGAAGAGGCTAGGACTTTTGTCCCAGCCTCATTTTCCTGAAAATTGTATCAATCTTAATTTGAAAATTTACGATGAAAAATAAAAGACTGGGCAAACGCGTGTCCAGCCTTTGAAAATTGAGAGAAGGAACTATATAGCAAGGAATTAGACGCTGTTGCCGGAATGAAGACTAACCGGCAAGAAATAGCCTGTCGTTGCAACGGTTTGGCCGTCGATTTTTTGAAGCAAGAGGTCTACTGTCAAGACTGCGATCTCTTTGATCGGTTGTTGGATGGTTGTAAGCTCTGGAATATAGGTTTGGACGAACTGGGTGCCATCATAACCAATCACTTTAAGCTGTTGAGGAACTGGAATTTCCAGCTCTTTAGCGACTTTCATAATTAAGATAGCTGTCAAATCATCCGAAGCAAAAATGGCATCGGGTTTTTGCTGGCTAAGAATCTGTTTGATTTCCATTTCCTTGCGAATGGGTGAAAAATCACTGGAAACATTGATGATAGAAGCATTTGACAAGACGGAAGCAAAACCGGCATGGCGAAGACCTGTTGGGGAGTTGGAATTGTCATTTCCTGTGATCATGATGATGTTTTGAGCCCCGGTCTTGACGAGGGTTTCAGCTGCGAGGATCCCTCCAGCATAGTTGTCTGAGGATACGACTGGAATCTCAGGAGAAAGGTTACGGTCAAAGGCAATGATCGGAGCCGTTACACGATTGTAATCCTCAATTCCAAGATTGTGACTTCCTGAAATGATACCATCCACCTGGTTGGCCTCCAACATCTCAATATATTCCCGTTCTTTTTCGGAATCATGCTCACTATTACAAATAATGGTCTTGTAGCCATGCTTGAAGAGTTGGTGTTCTAGGTGATCAATCAACTCTGCATAGAAAACATTGCTGATATTGGGAAAGATCAAACCAACTAATTTGGCTGATTTTCCTTGCAGGCTACGAGCAACTGTATTGGGCTTGTAGCCCAACTCTCGCATGGCATCTTGGACCTTTTGGATGGTCTTTTCAGACAGGTAGCCTTTTTTATTGATGACCCGAGAAACAGTTGTCGGGCTGACGCCAGCAAGTTTGGCGACATCAGTTAGCTTTGCGACCATAATCAAGTTCGTAGTAGCTTCCAGTAGGGTTTCCAGCTTTGATCAAGATACCAGTTTGATCTGCGTGTGGGTAGACCCGACCAGAAAATACTTTTTCTCCTTTGTTGATAAAGATTTCAAAAATCGAATTGTCGATAAAAATAGTAGCAGTTGTGGCTTGGTTATCGATTGGGCAGCTACGGCTGGTTCCAAATTCTTGAGCAAATTGCTCACCTGCTTGGCTACGGTCCACTGTGACCAATCCATTTGCAAGGTCAAATGAGAGAGCTAACCCTTTCCCTTCTTGATCGGCGAAGAGGACGATTTCATTTTGGCTATCTTTTTCAAACTGAAGTTCCAGTTCATAGCAGTTTTGGGTTTGTGCCTTGTTGGCAAATGACTCACGCTCAGCGCGCAGGTCTTTGATGGATTCAACTGGGTATTGGTAGAGCTTTCCGTCTTTGATGGTTAATTCTTTGACTAGTGAAAGAGCTCCTTGATAGTCATAGGAATCCGTTGGATAAGAAATATCAGGAAGAGCTAGCCAGCTGACAACATAGGCCCGTCCATCTGGAGCGTTGAATCCTTGTGTAGCATAGGCTTCAAAACCATAGTCTAGGTTGTGCAATTCAGATACATCAACCAGCTTGGCTTGTTCTGGATCAAAACTCTCCCCGATCTTGTACATGTTCGGATAGATGTTATCGTAATCGAGGACCGATTTATCCAAGCCTTGTGGACAATAAAGAAGGACAGGTTGGTCTCCAACAAAGACAAGGTTAGGACATTCCATCATATAAGCTGTCCGGTCATTTGCAAAATCCAAGTCACCGACTTCAACCCAGTTGGTGTAGTCGTTATCGATAGCCTTGTAAAGACGAATGAATCCTTTCTTCTCAAGGTCTTGGCCCCCAACGATAGCGTAGTATTGGCCTTTGAAATTAAAAATCTGTGGATCGCGGAAGTGATCGGTCGAATCAGCCGGTTGGTCAATCAAGATTTGATCAATTTTTTCAATCTTTCCATCCTTATCCATCAACGCTCCGACTTGGTAGGGATGGCGAACCCATTCTCCATCACGAACATTTCCAGTATAGAATAAGAATAGTTTATCACCAAACTGCATGGCAGATCCGGAATAAGCTCCGTGGCTATCGAGTCTTGTATCTGGAAGAAGCGTTACACCGGTTTCTTTAAAATGAACCAAGTCTTCACTTTCTGTTTGAACCCATGACTTTAACCCATGGGCTGCCCCAAATGGGAAGTTTTGGTAAAACAAAATCCACTTTCCATCAAAGTAAGAAAAACCGTTTGGGTCATTTAGGAGACCAGACTTTGGCTCTACATGATAGTGTGTATGCCAAGGAGATGTAGCCATATTCTTAGAGATCGCTTGCTTTTCTTCCTCTGTCCAGTCTTCATAGCGTCGATAACGACGTTCCGTTGTCCATTCCATTTCGTTCCTCCAAATTTTTTCTTACTTCCATAGTACCGATTTCTAATCAAAAAAGCAAGTAATAAATGAAAAAAATAGCAAAAAATGTTAAACGTTTGACAGCTCTTTTTAAACTTTTTTAAATTAGGAGAAATTGAAAATAAATGAAAAAATGAAAATTTTTGAAAAGAACGACGCCTTTAAAACAAGGGAAAACAAGAATTTTAAGGGGGTTTCAACTTTGTAAGTTTTTTCAGTGTTATATAAAGGAATAGAATGACCAAAAAAGTTACAAAAAAAATCTGCAAAACGGTTGACATATTCCAAATACATGGTACAATAAAAAGCGTAGAGACGGTTGAACCGTTTACATTACAAAAAATAAGGAGATTTACTTTATGGATTACAATAAAGTAGCCAAAGAGGTTATCGAAGCAGTCGGTAAAGATAACCTCATTGCGGCAGCACACTGTGCGACTCGTCTACGTTTGGTACTGAAAGACGATAGCAAAATTGATCAAGCTGCACTGGATAACAATGCAGATGTCAAAGGAACTTTTAAATCAGATGGTCAATACCAAGTCATCATCGGACCTGGTGACGTAAACTTTGTTTATGAAGAATTGATCAAAGCAACTGGTTTGAAAGAAGTATCAACGGATGATTTAAAACAAATCGCCGCAAAAGATAAGAAATTCAACCCATTGATGGCCTTGATCAAACTCTTGTCTGATATTTTCGTTCCGATCATTCCTGCCTTGGTTGCAGGCGGTCTTTTGATGGCTCTTCGAAACTTTTTGACTTCAGCTGGTTTGTTTGGACCAAAATCATTGGAAGAAATGTACCCAGCTATCAAGGGTCTTTCAGCAATGATCCAATTGATGTCAGCTGCGCCATTTATGTTCTTGCCAATTTTGGTTGGTATTTCTGCAGCGAAGCGCTTTGGAGCTAATATCTTCTTGGGTGCTGCGATTGGTATGATCATGACGACCCCAGATCTTGGTGGTGCCACTAAATTTTGGGATATTTTTGGCTTAGCTGTCAAGCAAACAAACTACGCCTACCAAGTTATTCCTGTCCTAGCGGCAATTTGGATTTTGGCACATTTGGAAAAATTCTTCCACAAGAAATTGCCATCAGCAGTTGACTTCACCTTTACTCCGTTGCTTTCTGTGATGATTACTGGATTCCTTACCTTTACGGTTGTTGGGCCAGTGATGCTTTTGGTGTCAAACGGAATCACTGATGCGATTGTATGGTTGTATAACACAACAAGCTTTATCGGTATGACGGTCTTTGGTGGAACCTACTCATTGATCGTTATGACAGGTCTCCACCAATCATTCCCAGCCATTGAAACACAATTGCTTTCAGCATGGCGAAATGGTAGTGGACATGGCGATTTCATCTTTGTCGTTGCATCAATGGCTAACGTAGCGCAAGGTGCTGCAACATTTGCTATCTTGTTCTTGACGAAGAGTGAAAAAACAAAAGGTCTTGCATCATCTGCAGGGGTATCAGCCCTTCTTGGTATTACAGAGCCAGCCCTCTTTGGGGTTAACTTGAAATACAAATTCCCATTCTTCTGTGCCCTTATTGGTTCAGCTGTGGGGGCCCTCTTTGCAGGTCTTCTCCAAGTAGTTGCTGTTTCACTCGGATCAGCAGGTTTCCTTGGATTTCTTTCAATCAATGCAACGTCAATCCCATTCTATCTCTTGTGTGAAGTGATTGCCTTTGCGGTAGCCTTTGCATTGACTTACTTCTATGGTAAAACAAAAGCAGCAGCTGTGTTTGCAGCAGAAGGAAATGTAGCTGCAGTGGAAGCTTCTGAAAAAACAGAAGCAAAAGAAGTAGCAGCTGCTTCAGAAGAAGTAGCAGCAACTTTGGCAGATGAAGTGATTGTAACACCTATCGTTGGTAGTACAGTAACACTTGCTGATGTGAATGATCCTGTTTTCTCAAGTGGTGCGATGGGACAAGGAATTGCCATCAAACCAACTGAAGGCGTTGTCTATGCACCAGCTGATGCTGAAGTAACCATTGCTTTCGCGACTGGACATGCTTACGGTTTGAAGACAGCTAATGGTGCTGAAATCTTGATCCACGTTGGGATTGATACCGTATCAATGAATGGGGAAGGATTTGATCAAAAAGTAGCTCAAGGTGATAAAGTGAAAGCTGGTGATATCCTTGGTACATTTGATGCAGCGAAAATCGCCGCAGCTGGTCTTGAAGACACAACTATGGTGATTGTTACTAACACAGCTGACTTTGCCTCTGTCACACCTGTTGCAACTGGATCTGTTGTGAAGGGTGATGCCATCATCGAAGTCAAAGCTTAATCAAATCAATAAGTTCTCAAGGACTGGTCAGATCATCTCCAGTCCTTGAATTTTATTTCTCAAAAAAGGTGTGTTTTTTCTTTAGAGAAGAGAAAAAGATTGACTACAAAATATGCTATAATAAATACAGGATATTTTTCATAATAAAAAGGAGCCAACATGACAAAATTATACGGAAGTTTGGAAGCTGGCGGTACAAAATTTGTTTGTGCGGTTGGTGATGAGAACTACAATGTAATTGAAAAAGTGCAATTTCCGACAACCAAGCCAATTGAGACTATTGACAAAACCATTGAATTTTTCTCAAAATTTGAAAACTTGGCTGGTTTAGCAATTGGATCATTCGGTCCGATTGATATTGATCCCAATTCGAAAACGTATGGGTTTATTACCACGACTCCAAAGCCTCACTGGGCAAATGTGGATCTTGTAGGTGCGCTTCGTCGAGCTTTGAATGTCCCTATTTACTTTACAACGGATGTGAATAGTTCGGCATATGGAGAAGTAGTTGCACGCAACAATGCGGGTGGTCGGGTCGAAAACCTTGTCTACTACACGATTGGTACAGGAATTGGTGCAGGTGTGATTCAGCGTGGTGAATTCATTGGTGGTACTGGACATCCTGAGATGGGGCATTATTATGTAGCTCAGCACCCGATGGATCAAGAAAAAGGGTTCAAGGGAGTTTGCCCCTTCCATAATGGCTGTTTGGAGGGCTTTGCGGCAGGTCCTAGTCTGGAAGCTCGTACAGGCATTCGTGGGGAAAATATTGAACTCAATAGCAATGTCTGGGATATTCAGGCTTATTATATAGCGCAAGCAGCGGTTCAAGCTACGGTTACCTTCCGCCCAGATGTGATCGTTTTTGGGGGTGGTGTGATGGCCCAACAACATATGTTAGACCGTGTTCGTGCGAAATTTACCACTCTTTTAAATGGCTATCTTCCAGTACCGAATGTGAAAGAATACATTGTGACACCAGCTGTTGCTGGCAATGGGTCTGCGACCTTGGGGAACTTTGTTCTTGCTAAAGAAGTGAGTGAAAAAGTTCAAAAGTAAGCCGTAGCTGTTGAAATTAGAAAGATGAAGCCGGGACAGAAGTGTCTCGGTTTCTTGCCATTTAGGAATAGAAAAGGGGAAAGAAGGTATGGAGAAACAGATTGTAAGAGATGTCTTGTTTTTGAGGCAACGCTCAGAAGAAGCGACACCTGAGGATCGCACCTTGGCTATGGATTTGCAAGACACCTTAAATGCTCATCTCCTTGAGTGTGTCGGTTTAGCGGCCAATATGATCGGAGTGAAAAAGCGGGCGATTATCATTCGAATGGGAAATGAAAGTTTGGTCATGTTTAATCCTGTTCTCCTTGAAAAGAAAAAGCCTTATCAAACAGAGGAAGGATGTTTATCTTTAGTGGGGAGTCGGCCAACAACTCGTTATGAGGAGACGACAGTGGCCTATCGAGATGTGAATTGGAAAGCAAAAACGATTCATTTGTCAGGTTTTCCAGCCCAGATCTGTCAGCACGAAATGGATCATCTAGAAGGTATTATTATCTAAAAGTGGACAGAGGCTGGGACAAAAGTCCTAGCCTCTTCTTGTTTTTGGATTGTCGAGCAAGACGCAGTGGTTGAGTGGGCTCTACTACGCTGATTTCATCAGCTTTTACAGCCCTACTCAACTGTGCGGAGGTGGGACGACGAAATCGAATTCTAACGAATGACCGATTTCTGTCCCACTCTCTTTTTAGTTCCTATAGAAACTTTTTTCTTGACAGGGATCTTTTTTGTGCTAAAATAGTTCCCATAGTAACTTTAAAGTTCTCTTAAGAACTATTTGGAGGAATGATGGATAAGCCTTTACAAGAATTTAAAAAAATCGGTCATCTCATTCATCTCATGGTAGAAAGAGAGGCCAAAAAGCGTGGCCTTGAATTTATTGCAGGACCACAAGGTCAGGTATTGATCTTTTTATCCCATCGTGAGAAAGAGGGAAAAGTGACCTTGATTCGGGATGTTGAGCAGGAACTTCATATCTCAAAATCCGTGACCAGTAACCTGATCAAGCGGATGGAGAAAAATGGCTTTATTTATCTAGATCCGAGTCCAACCGATAAACGGGCCAAGTATGTCTACCTGACAGACAGTGTGAAAGATAAGTTGAATGACATGAAACAATTCTTTGAAGAAGTAGATCGAGATATGATGGCTGGTGTATCAGAAGAAGAATTGACCATCTTTTTCAAGGTCATGCATCAATTTTATGAGAACATGAAAAAAAGGAGTAAAGAATGATCAACATATTTCGGCGGTTAACCGCTAAAGAATGGGGCATGATCGCCCTTAGTACGGTCTTTATCTGTCTGGCTGTTTGGATGGATTTAAAGACCCCTGAATACCTATCCGATATCACGACACTCTTAGCTAAGGAGGGGACAAAAGTTTCTGACGTCATGGAGCCGGGGAGTAAGATGTTGCTCTTCTCCTTTGGAAGTTTTTTGATGGCGGTTTTTGTGGGCTTTCTAGCTTCACGAGTCGCTGCCAGCTTTACAACACGACTGCGAGGAGAGATTTTTCACCAAGTGATGGATTACTCTGATGCTGAGATTAAGAAATTCTCTGTGCCTTCTCTCTTGACACGGACGACCAATGATTTGACCCAGTTACAAATCATGATTGTCATGGGGATGCAGGTGGTGACGCGTGGTCCCATTATGGCCGTTTGGGCTTTGACAAAGATTTGGGGCAAGAGCGGTGCTTGGACAACGTCTGTTGGTGTGGCGGTCTTAATCGTCTTGCTTCTTCTTTCTGTTCTAGTTCTGATTGCCTTCCCTCGCCAGCAAAAAGTGCAAGGCTTGACGGATGCTTTAAATGCGACGACTCGAGAAAGTTTGACAGGGGTGCGGGTGGTTCGCGCATACAATGCGGAAGCTTATCAAAATGAAAAATTCCAAGCTGAAAATAAGGGTTTAACCCGCCTCAATCTCTTTGTTTATCGGTTGATGTCTCTGATGAACCCAGTTATGACAGTGGTTTCAAGTGGCTTTACCCTCGCGATCTACTGGATCGGGGCGCACTTGATCAATGATATCGCCATGCCAAAAGATCCTACCAAAATCTTCACCAGTCCAGCTTTAGCGGATCGGACCAAGGTCTTCTCAGATATGATCACCTTCTCTTCTTATGCTATGCAGGTTGTCATTGGCTTCATGATGATGGTGGCTATCTTGATTATCCTTCCACGCGCCTTGGTGTCAGCGAAACGGATTAACCAGGTGCTGGCATTGGATCCTTCTGTAGCCTTTCCAAGTGAATCAAAGACAAGAACCGATCTTGAAGGTACAGTAGAATTTCAAGACGTGTCCTTCCGATATGGGAGGACTTCTCGTGCGGTGATGGAGCATGTGACCTTCTCAGCTCAGAAGGGCCAAACTGTTGCCTTCATTGGATCAACCGGTTCAGGGAAGTCCACTTTGGTCAACTTAATTCCGCGTTTTTACGATGCAACAGAAGGAAAGATTCTTGTGGATGGCGTCAATGTCAAGGACTATAGCCACCAAGATTTGAACAATAAAGTCGGCTACATTCCTCAAAAAGCAGTGCTCTTTAGCGGTACGATTCGCTCCAATATGGAATTTGGAGAAAGTAGTCAAGGAAAATTAGAAGATGAAGCCATCTGGAAAGCTCTTGAATTGGCCCAAGCCAAAGAGTTTGTGGCCACCAAAGAAAAGGGCTTGGATACAGAAGTAGCACAAGGAGGAACCAACTTCTCAGGTGGTCAACGGCAACGCTTGGCCATTGCACGCGCTCTGGCACGCAAGCCTGAGATCTTGATCTTTGATGATTCCTTCTCAGCCCTGGATTACAAAACGGATCGGATCCTTCGCCAAGCTTTGAAAGAAGAGCTGGCAGATACGACCAGATTGATCGTCGCCCAACGGATTTCGACCATTATGGATGCAGATTTGATCTTGGTCTTGGATCAAGGGAAGGTCGTTGGTCAAGGAACCCACAAGGAATTGCTTGAGACCAATGAAGTCTATCAAGAAATTGCCTATTCACAATTATCTAAGGAGGAGTTGGAACATGCATAAGAAAAAACAAACATCGACTCGTTGGAGCCAACTTTCTCCCTATTTAAAGGGATTCCACCTATTTTTTGGAATTGCAATTCTCTTTTCGATCGTATCCAGTGTAATCACGGTTATTGGACCAGATAAATTAAAAGAAATCACGGATACCATCACAAAAGGGATGGGAGGTGCCATTGATATTGACAAGATCACTTCGATCGCTCTGACCTTGGCCATCCTTTATGGAGTTGGAGCACTGGTATCCTACAGTAGTAGTTTTATCATCTCAACTATGATTCAGCGTTTCGCAGAACGCTTGCGCAATGCCATCGCTGAGAAGATCAATCGGGTACCCCTCCAATATTTTGATAGCCATGAACAAGGAGATACCTTGTCTCGTGTGACCAATGACGTGGATTTGATGACCCAATCCTTTAACCAAAGCTTGGTGCAAATGGTTTCTTCCATCGTCTTATTGGTTGGATCGATCTTTATGATGTTTAAGACGGATTGGCATCTTGCCCTGACAGCCATCCTCTCTGTTTTTGGAGGTTTTGGCTTATCTAGTATCATTATGGTCAAGAGCCAGCCTCTCTTTAAGCAACAGCAAGCCAACCTTGCCAAAGTTTCAGGCTATGTAGAAGAAATCTATAGTGGGCACAATGTGGTCATTTCCTATAATGGTCGTCATCAAGCCAAAGAGCAATTTGATGCCATCAACCAAGATTTGTACCATAGCATGTGGAAATCTCAATTCTTCTCTGGGATCATGATGCCCTTGATGCAGTTTGTAGGGAACTTCGGCTATGTCATGGTCTGTATCGTTGGGGCTGTCCTTACTATCAACGGAGACATCACCATCGGGACCATTGTTGCCTTTATGACCTATGTCCGCATCTTTACCCAACCAATTGGTCAAATGGCCCAAGGAATTACCCAATTGCAATCAGCCAGTGCAGCCATGGGGCGGGTCTTTGAATTCTTAGGTGAAGAAGAAATGGAAGACGAATCTCAAAAAACGCGCCAGTTGGGAACACCGAAAGGGCATGTTAGCTTTGAGCATGTGCGCTTTGGCTATTCACCAGATAAGACCATTATTCATGACTTTACCGCTGAAGCCAAGCCGGGACAGAAAGTGGCCATTGTTGGTCCGACAGGCGCAGGGAAGACGACTATGGTCAATCTCTTGATGCGTTTTTATGACATTCAAGCTGGTAAAATTGCCATCGATGGTGTGGATACCAAGGCCATGAGCCGCGAAGAAGTTCATGATGCCTTCTCCATGGTCTTACAAGATACCTGGCTCTTTGAGGGGACTATTCGGGAGAACTTGGTCTTCAATCAAACGGATATTTCAGATGAAGCCGTCGAAGCGGCAACCCGAGCTGTTGGGGTTCATCACTTTATCCGGACCTTGCCTCATGGCTACGATACCGTATTAGATGACTCGGTCACTTTATCTGTTGGTCAGAAGCAGCTCTTGACTATTGCGCGTGCCCTCTTGAAGGATGCTCCACTTCTCATCTTGGATGAAGCAACCTCATCTGTCGATACCCGTACAGAAGAGTTGATTCAAAAAGCCATGGACAAACTTATGGAAGGCCGGACCTCTTTTGTCATTGCCCATCGCTTGTCCACTATCTGCAATGCGGATTTGATCCTCGTGATGAAAGATGGAAATATTATCGAACAAGGTAACCACCAAGAACTCATGAGCCAAAATGGCTTCTATGCTGATCTCTACAATAGCCAATTCACGGAAGAAGTAGCGTAAAAACAAGATACAAAGGGCGTAGCGGATATAGTGAAAATAGGGAGTAGGACAGAAGCGATATCATTTATGGACGCTTCGTTGTCCTACCCCCACAAAGCTGATGAGGATTCTTCCGAGCTGATAAGCGAGAGAAGAGTCCAATCAGCTACTGTGTCTGGAAGTTAGTACTAATGTATTTTGCGCTTTTGACACAATCCGCAGCCCGTGTTCGATTCTAACAAGATACAAAGCCCGTAAAATGCAAAGTGAAAATAGGGAGTAGGACAGAAGCTTTACGATTTTGGATGCTTCGTCGTCCTACCCCCACAAGGCTGATTAGGATTCTTCCAAGCTTAAAAAGCGAATGAAGAGTCCAATCAGCTACTGTGTTTTGAAGTTAGTATAGGATCAAGGTTAGCAATTGCTACTGTGGTCCTATTTTTGTATCCAAAAAAGAGTTGGAAAAGACGGTTCTTAGGGTCAAAAAAATGACAAAAAGTGGGAAATAGGAGCTCATTTGGCAATGAAATCGCCCAAAGATTGTGAAAAAATATCACTTGCTTGACAGCTTTTCTTGGAATCACGTATACTAATAGTATGAAAAAAAGATTGGAAGCAGGAGTCTTTAGATGAAGCAAAATTCTCGCGATTACCCTGAATTTTATAACTGGCTCATCCAGCCTTTTATCAAAAAACCGCATCGGATCCAGCTTCTTCGAAGACTCAATCGACTTCTTACGTTTGTGATGCCAGGCGTTTATGGCCTGGTCTTTTGTTGGCTTTTTGCAAAGCAAGTTTCTTTGGAGAAAATGTGGCCTTTTGTTTGGATTCCTGCAACAGGATTTGTCTTGTTTAGTCTCGTTCGCCATTGGATAAACTTTCCAAGACCCTACGAGAAGTGGGAGTTTCAACCCTTATTGGAGAAGCATTCATCGGGCCATTCCTTTCCCAGTCGGCATGTTTTTTCAGCAACCATTATTTCCATGTGCCTTTGTCAATTATCTTTGTCTTTAGGTCTTTGTTCCCTGTTTTTGTCTCTTATGTTAGCCTTTGTTCGAGTCCTTGGAGGGGTTCATTATCCCAAGGATGTTCTGGTGGCGTGGGGACTTGGTATCCTATGGGGAGGACTCTTTTTAGTGGTTTAAATGAACAAAATGGTTCAAATTGTCCTTTGAATAAAGGGGCTTCATCGTGTATACTGAATGAATGACATAGAATAGGAGAAAATATGCAGTATAGAAAAGCAGAAAAAAAGGATTTAGAGGAGATTGTTCAAGTAGCGAGCACAGCCTTTGAAGAATATCTATTTGTAAAAGTCATCAAGGATGTCATGCGAGATCAACATCAATACCCTGATTTTGTAAAGAGTATGATGCGCATCTTGGTCAAAGTTTTTCTCAAGCACCATATTTGCTTGGTAGCTGAAAAAGATGGAGAAATCTACGCGGTCGCCTTGTTGCAAAAGGGTCTAATTCCTTTTCGGGCCTATCTCTTGAATGGTGGCCTTGGCCTGCTCAAGTATATTTCTTTAAAAAATATGTTGGCCTACTTTGCCTTCATGGAGAATACGGATAAAGAATTGGAGAAAAATGCGGATTTTGATTGGTATTTGATGCTTCTAGGTGTTGCGCCCAAACACCAACGCCAAGGGTATGGCAGTCGCTTTATGGCCGAAGGTATCGAACCCTTCTTAAAAAGTGTCAAGGGAGAAACGTTAGCCTTCTATACCAATACCAAAGGCAATGTCTATTTTTACACGAAAAATGGATACAAGGAAGTCTACGAAAGTACCATTCATTTTAACAATGTGAAAATGGGAAGTTGGTATTTCTTGAAGGAAATGAAAAATCACTAAGGTCGAATCCTTAGTGATTTTTCATTGTCCTTGTTCCTAGTCTGGAATGCCAAAGCGTTCAAAAAAGGCTGTGCGTTCGTGGATAATGTCTTGAGAGGGATTTTTAATGTCTAGCAAGAGTTGCACCAGCTCTGGGGTAGCTTCGCGCACCAATTGCCCCAGAGACCAGATGGCCGTAGCAATATGGATCTGATTTTGTGAGGTCTCAATGATCGACAAGAGCTTAGGAATGGCTGAGCGATCATGGGCGTTGGCGAGTGCGATAATGGCATTACGCTGGAGAATATTTTTTCCTCGCCAACTACCGGCAACACTACCAAATTTTTCTTTGAACTGACCATTTGAAAGCTCTAAAAAGGGGATCAATTCAGGATGGGCCAATTCGGGATCAATTTCGGAGGCTAGAGGATTGTCAAGTCCTTTATTGTACGGACAGCAGATCTGACAGATGTCGCAACCGTAGATCACCGTCTTAATTTTTTTACGGAATTCCAGATCCATCATGCCCTTGTCCTGAGTTTGAAAGGATAGGCAGCGCCTTGCGTTCATGGAACCATCTCCAATTAAGCAAGAAGTTGGACAGGCATCTAAACAACGCCTACAGTCCCCACAGCCATAGTCGACAGGCTGGTCAGGTTCAATCTCAAGATTGGTAATCAGTTCTCCTAAAAACATATAGGAACCATATTCCTTTGAAATAACCAGGCCGTTTTTTCCAATAAAGCCGATCCCTGCACGTTGAGCGACCGCAGTATCCACCAAGGCTCCGGTATCCACCATCCCCTTGTATTCAAAATCCTGGGTTAAGTCTTCGATTCCAGCTGCTAGGCGATCCAGCTTGTCTTGTAAGACATAATGGTAGTCCAACCCCCAGCTGTTAGGAGTGAATTTTCCTCTTTTATAGGCCGTTTTTGGAGGCTGCTGTTTTAGTTTATGAGGATAGGCCACAGCGATCGAGATAATGGTCTTGGCAGAGGAGAGGCTTAACTTGGGTTTGATGCGTTCTTCGATATTTTTATGCTCAAATCCGGAATTTCGCCCTTCCTCAACGGCAAGGCGTAGTGATTTCTCCAAGTAATCAAAGTCGTCAGCAGTGGTAAATCCAATTTTTGAAATCCCAATTGAATGGGCTAGTTGAATAATTTTTTCTTTTAGTGTCATCGTTTCTATTATACACAAAAATGAGGATCTAGGCGAGTGTGAAAAAGCGGAGAAAGGCTTTTAATCACGCTTATTTTTTTGTATAATAGGGGCAGGAAATTCCAGGAGGAGAAGATGTCAGAACCATTATTTTTACAGTCCGTGATGCAAGAAAAAATCTGGGGTGGGACTAGGCTACGTGATGAGTTTGGCTATGACCTTCCGAGTGAAAAGATTGGTGAATATTGGGCTATCTCCGCGCACCCAAATGGGGTGTCTAAGGTAGCCAATGGTCGCTTTGAGGGAACAGACCTAGCTACTTTGTATGCGGAACACCGTGAGGTATTTGGCAACCGTCCAGAGCCTGTATTCCCACTTTTGACAAAAATTTTGGATGCCAATGACTGGCTCAGTGTCCAGGTCCATCCAGATGATGCGTATGGACTAGAGCATGAAGGCGAACTCGGAAAAACAGAGTGCTGGTATGTGATTGCGGCAGATGAAAGTGCTGAGATTATCTATGGTCACAATGCCAAGTCAAAAGAAGAACTCCGTCAGCAAATCGAAGATAAAAACTGGGATACCTTGTTAACCAAAGTACCTGTCAGGGCTGGGGATTTCTTCTATGTACCAAGCGGGACCATGCATGCGATCGGTGCAGGTATCTTGATCCTTGAAACGCAACAGTCTAGCGATACAACCTACCGTGTCTATGACTTTGACCGCAAGGATGATAATGGCAACTTGCGCGAGCTTCACCTTGAAAAATCCATTGATGTTTTGAACATTGGTGAGCCTGCGAACAGCCGTCCTGTGACAGTCAAAGCAGATGATCTCCGTTCGACTTTACTGGTGTCCAATGATTTCTTCGCTGTTTACAAGTGGGAAATCACAGGAAAAGTGGACTTTGAAAAGACAGCTGACTACAGCTTGTTGAGCGTCTTATATGGTCAAGGTCAACTCATTGTAGACGGAAAAGATTATCCAATCCAAAAAGGGAGCCATTTTATCTTGCCAAGTGATGTTGAAGCTTGGACGATAGAGGGACAAGGTTTAGAATTGATTGTTAGCCATCCGTAAAAAGAGAGGCCTTGAGTGAATGCTGTGGAGCGACTCAAGCCTTTTTTCATCTGATATAATTTTTTTTAAAAAAGCCTTGACCCTGCCCTAAGGGGAGGGTATATACTATCTATGCAAGGAGGAAATCATGTACCATATCAAAGAAGCTGCGCAGCTTTCAGGTGTTTCTGTCAAAACACTACACCACTATGATAAGATAGGACTCTTGGTCCCTTTAAAATCGGAAAATGGCTATCGAATTTACAGTCAAGAGGATTTGGAACGACTCCAGGTCATTCTGTATTATAAATATCTAGGCTTTTCTTTAGAAAAAATAGCAGAGCTGTTAAAGGAAAAAAGGACAGATTTATTGCCCCATTTGGTCAGGCAGTTGGACTATCTGACTCGAGAAAGGCAACATCTGGATACCTTGATTTCTACCTTGCAAAAAACTATCCAAGAACAAAAAGGAGAAAGAAATATGACGATTGAGGAAAAATTCACTGGATTTAGCTATCAAGACAATCAGAAATACCATCAAGAGGCAGTAGACAAGTATGGCCAAGAAGTTATGGACCAAGCGCTTGAACGCCAAAAAGGGCGTGAAGATGAGGTTGCAGCAGCCTTTAATAAAGTCTTTCAAACCTTGGCACAAAATCTTCAAGCTGGTCTACCAGTAGCAGCAAATGAAAACCAAGATCAAGCAGCCAAGCTTTTAGATGCTATTCGAACGTATGGATTTGACTGCTCAATGGAGGTCTTTGGTCATATCGGCAAGGGCTATGTCTATAATCCGGAATTTAAAGAAAACATCGACAAGTTTGGAACTGGAACAGCCCAGTACACATCAGATGTCATCGCCCATTATGTGGCACATCAACCCAAATGAAAAAGTGAGAGTGAGACAGAAATCGGTCATTCGTTAGAATTCGATTTCGTCGTCCCACCTCCGCACAGTTGAGTAGGGCTGTAAAAGCTGATGAAATCAGCGTAGTAGAGCCCACTCAACCACTGCGTCTTGCTCGACAATCTAAAAATAATTGAGAGGCTAGGACTTTTGTCCCAGCCTCGTTTTTGCTTGGAAATTTTGATAAGAAGCTGACCGAGCTAGGGTCGGTTTAAGAGATGGACAAGATGAAAATTTTATGAAATTATTACAATAATTTCATGATATAAGTTGACAGCTATAAAAAAAAAGAGTAGAATAACCCCAGTTTTATGAAAAGTGGAAGTAGGGCAGGCTCTTGTGCTTGCAGGTATAGTTTGTCCTACTCTTTGAGCTATGAATCGTCAGAAAGACGCGGTTGGCTTGTAAGATGACGATGATTGCTCAGAGGTTGGAGATTTTTCAGCCTCTAGATCTTTTTCAAGGAGTTTTTTATGTTTTCAACATTAAAAAAATGGTTTATTGGTCGCCCTTTGAAATCTGGTGCGGAAGCTGAAGGAGGCTTGCTTGGAAAAATGCAGGCTTTGGCCATGCTCTCAAGTGACGCCCTTTCCTCTATTGCTTACGGTCCTGAACAGGTCGTGTTGGTCTTGATGACGGTATCAGCAGGAGCCATTTGGTGGTCTCTTCCAATTGGGGTTGTGGTGCTGATTCTCTTAGCCAGCTTGACTATTTCCTACCGTCAAGTTATTCATGCCTACCCTCAAGGGGGTGGAGCCTACATGGTGACTTCGGAGAACCTATCTCCCAAAGCGGGGCTGATTGCAGGTGGGAGCCTCTTGGTCGACTATATGTTGACGGTAGCGGTATCTGTTTCATCAGGTGCAGATGCCATTACCTCAGCCATCCCAGCCTTGCATCCATACAACCTTCATATTTCCATCCTGTTAGTCTTGATCTTGATGCTGATGAACCTGCGGGGTCTTCGTGAATCGGCTTCTTCCTTGATGGTTCCGGTTTATCTTTTTATTGTCAGTACCATTGCCTTAGTTGGCTATGGCTTTGTCCAAATCTTGACTGGCCAATTGCCTTACAACGCGACAGCCCATGTGGGGCAAACCATTTCAGGTGTTAGTGTCATCCTTTTGTTGCGGGCCTTCACCAGTGGTTCTGCCTCTCTGACAGGGGTTGAAGCCATCTCCAATTCGGTTCCTTTCTTTAAAAAACCAAAAGCCAAGAATGCGGCGTCAACGTTGACCATCATGGCCTTGATTTTGGGGATCATGTTTGCAGGAATTACCTTCCTCAATTACTGGGTTGGTGTGGTCCCTGCTAAAAATGTAACGACCTTGGCTCAAATGGCCCAAGCCATTCTAGGCAACTCTCCAGTTGGACAAGCTTTCTTCTATATCTTCCAATTATCGACAGCCTTGATCTTGGCGGTTGCGGCCAATACTGGTTTTTCAGCCTTTCCTATGTTGGCCTTTAACATGGCTAAAAACAAATACATGCCACACATGTATATGGAAAAAGGGGATCGTCTGGGCTATTCCAATGGGATCTTAACCTTGGCGATTGGAGCCATCGTCTTGCTTCTGATCTTTGATGGTCAAACAGAAAGTTTGATTCCTCTTTATACCATTGGGGTGTTCATTCCGTTTGCCCTTTCTCAAACAGGGATGGTCATTCACTGGAAACGCCAATATCAAAGTGGTTTTCTTAAGTACTCGATCGCTAATATCCTTGGTGCTGCTATTTGTTATGGCATTGTCTTGATTCTCTTGCTCTTCCGTTTGCGTGAAATCTGGCCCTTCTTCCCTATCATTGGGCTCTTGCTATGGATGTTCTTAAGAATTCGTAGCCACTATGATAAGGTTGCTGCTCAATTACGCTTAGGTGCGAAGATCGAAAAGACAGACTATGCCGGCAATACCGTCATCGTTCTTGTCGGAAATGTGACCCAAGTAAGTGTTGGAGCGATGAGTTATGCTAGCAGTTTGGGAAATGATATCGTGGCCATGCACGTTTCTACAGAAGAAACCAAGGCCAAGGATACGGAAGTAGCTGAAGAATTCAAGCATTACTTCCCAGATATTCGTTTTGAAAATGTCATGACCAGCTATCGGGATATTATCCAGCCAACCGTTGAATTTGTTGCAAAAGTAGCCGAAGAAGCAAAAGCCAAAGGTAATACCGTTACCGTTTTGGTTCCCCAATTCATTCCTAAGAAACATTGGCAAAATATCTTGCACAACCAAATGAGTTTGAAATTGAAGTATGCTCTTCGTTGGCACGAAGAAGTCGTCGTCGCCAGCTATTCTTACCATTTGTCACAATGATCGAATGGTCTTCCAAAGATGTCTGTTCTAGCAGGCATTTCGGATTGAAAGCAAAGTTGTCTTAGAAAATTTCCTTAGGTGAGTACGGACGTCAGCGAACTTCTTCGAAGTTCCATGACTTAGTTTTGGACCTAAGGTTCCAAAACTCCCGAGTGCTAGAAACGTTATTGTTTCTAGCACTTTTCTCACGGCGGAAAGTTTCAGTGAATGTTTGAACCACCTGAATAGTTCCTTTCTCATTTTAATTTTATCCGCATCGCTTAGGTTGCTTTATGTGAAATATAACTTGTCTACAATTAAAGGAGGCTGGGACAAAAGTCCTAGCCTCTCAATTGTTTTTGGATTGTCGAGCAAGACGCAGTGGTTGAGTGCTCAAAGCACTGCTTTGAGGTGGCGG
>OAWU01000644.1_pt1 | contig 19684 bp, 9 predicted proteins | sample 1477041 | NCBI WGS metagenome assembly OAWU01 (sample SAMEA2580266, study PRJEB22360) | human gut metagenome | biome: human gut; feature: human-associated habitat; material: faeces | place: Denmark | collected 2008/2010
TCACAGGGTTCCAAAGAATATGCACCGGTTCACAAGCTGATTTTGCCCCCCAGAAAGCTCCTGTCAAATCATAATAATAATCATAAGTTTGCCAAACCATAGACGGATATGCCGACTGTCCCATCCAAGTCATGATGCCTGATGCATCCTCCCACATACGATCCAGCCAACCCTCATACATAGCCTTATTAGACTCAATATTGACAAGCTGAGCCTTACGGCAATAATCTTCAATCCCTTCGGGCTTACCAAAACCTTTGGTTATGGAAGCATCATAACGATCGGGAGCTGCATTAAAAGCATTTTGGCCAAAATAGTGTTTGTTCCACATTTCATCACGAGGCCACCAGTTCTCCTTAGGCATAAACTTCTTAAAACTTTCAAAGGTAGGAACTACAGCTGTACCAATTTCCGTACGGAATCCCCAGCCACGCGCCGGATCTCCTTCCAAGCCATCAGGATATTTAGTAAAATAAAAGCGGGGTTCAAATGCTCCCCACGGACCACTACCGGTCAAGCCCTGAGCATGAGAGTTTGCTTGAAAATAACGATCACCTCCATCAAAAGTCCTGATATTTTCCGCCATCCATCCTTCCAAAGGAGGCTGAGGATTGGACTCATTATCGCCACACCACACGGCTATACTAGGGTGATTACGAACACGTTTGATTTTCTCCATCATATTATTATTGAACACATTGAGGTCATAAGGCAAATTCGGATTAGAGTTTATCCAAAAATCGTCCCATACCATAATGCCATATTTATCACACGCCTCATAGAATTCATCATCTGTAACAGAACCGAGCCAATTACGTATCATATTAAAGTTCATTTCCTTATGCAGACGGATTTTGGTATCATATTCCGCACCACGGCAACGAAGCATATATTCAGACATTCCCCAATTCGCCCCTTTGACAAATACCGGAACATCATTAATATAAACATGGAATGTATTACCTTCTTTATCATAAGAATATTTCTTTATACCAAAAGAAACATCTTTCGTTTCCGAAACCTTTCCATCCACCATCACCTCGAACTTACAATGATAAAGATTGGGGTCTCCATATCCATTCGGCCACCACAGACGCGGCTGGTCTATACACAGTTGTGGGAAATAACGTTTGTCAAACTTCACCTGTTCAGTAGTATGGGCATTCACCTCTAATTCTTTTTGAAAAATAATGTTTCCCGGAGTAATTGTTCCGCGCACCAATACCTTCGTCTTTTCGACCGAGTTATTCTTGACATCAAGCGCCACACTCAAATCAGCTCTGGCACGGGTAGGTAAATTTGTACGTATCCAAGGATCAATTAAAGTAGCTGTTCCCGTATTCGTAAGAAATACCTTATCAGTTATACCACTATTCAACCCCGGCACATAAGGCATCCAATCCCATCCACCACTAGACAAATAGGTAGGGCTGCCCTGATTAGCCAATGGAGTATCAGGTATATGGACAAGTACAGCCAATACATTTTCTTTATCACGATTTACTAGTGAAGTGACATTAAAATGTCCACGATGCATAAACCCATCCAGTTTACCCAATAACGTTCCATTCAGATAGACTTCCGCACGACGGTTTACCCCATTAAAATTCAACCATATCAATTCTTTTGTAAAATCGGCAGGAACACGGAATGTAGTACGATACCAAAAGCTACGGTCGTATTTGTCGCGGTTTACTTGATGAATATTGTCACCAAAGTTAGGATCTTTTTCCAGCCCTGCTATTACATACGAGTTAAAAGCTGTTCCAGGCACAACAGCATCTACCCAGGCAGAAACATTATATCCGTTTTCGCAAAGTGATTTCACATCCGTTCCGACTTCAGCCTGAGGCTTTAATTTCCATCTCATCTGTGGGTTATCGCTATGTAAATATACAGTTTGGGCATGCAGTACTTGCATACATCCCATTAGGGCTAATGCAACCCATGTTTTTTTTACGTTTTTCATATTATAGTCTTTTCATATTTATCAATCATCTATTCCTCTTTTTGCACTTGAAAATGAAACAAGGTACAATGTTCATAAGCTTTCTCCGGTAACACCAGGCAGGAAGGAAAATCCGAATGAGAAGGAGTATCCGGATAAAACTGTGTTTCCAAACAGACGGCTGTATCCGGTCGTTCATAATATCCCGCTGTATACAAAAGAACAGCAGGCAAATCTGTCATCACTGTCATTTTTCGTCCTGTAACAGGTTCGTATAAAGAGGCAGCCTCTAACATCTCCACAGATATTTCATCTTTCAATATATAGCAATGATTATATCCTTTATTCCAAAGTAATTGCTCATGGTCAGCATACAGGTCTGTACCTATTGGTTTTAGGGAAGTAAAGTCAAATGGCGTATTTTTAACATTCATTCTTTTTCCCGTAGGAATAAATGCCGGGGTAGTATCCAATATCCGGTCGGCCGGAATATGCAACCGATGCTCCGTTATCTTTTTTCCCTTACCACACAAATTGAAATATGCATGATTTGTCATATTGATGTAAGTAGCACAGTCAGTTTCCGCATAATGCCGTACAGAAAGTTCATTGTCCTCATTGAAACGATAGTCTGTTATCACGCGGATATTTCCCGGAAAACCTCCTTCTCCGTCTGGCGAATACAGACTAAAACGGATGCCATCCGGTAATTCTTCCCACTGCCACACCTTGTTATGAAAGCCAGAAAAACCGCCATGATTGGTGTTATTCCCATCATTAGCCTCCAAATGGAAGGTTTTCCTATCTATTGTAAAAGAAGCATCGGCTATACGATTGGCAAATCTGCCGATGGTTGCCCCCATATAATAAGAATCTTCCAAATAACCGGCCAAGGAATCATAACCAATCAGCACATTGTCCAATGCTCCTTGAACATCAGGTACTGAAGCTGTAATCCAACGAGCCCCCCAATTCGTGAATTCCATATAGACTCCTGAAGAATTCATCACAGTAAATCGTAATACAGGTTCTCCGTCAGAGGTATAAGTTTCTATTTTATGTGCTATTTTCATATTATTCCAGATTTCAGAAAAATTAAAAGCATCAGGTAGGAAGCAGATGTTTCCTCCTGATGCTTCTAATTTATATGGATAGAAACAATTTATTTGCTATATCCCGGATTCTGGTCTTCAGGGCCGAATGCATCATTTGTTTTAATTTCAGTATCAGGAATAGGATAGCGCTTATGGAAATCTTGAATTGTTCCTGATTCTTTTGCCCAACGGTTACGTTCTTTTATCAATTCTACAAATTTATTAGTACGAAGCAAATCAATACGTCTCCAGCCTTCGAAGCAAAGTTCACGCAAACGTTCATCCATTACCTTATCACGGAATTCATCTTTGCTCATTCCCGAATTCCATTTCTTATCTTCTGGCAAGTTTCCTCCCCATGCACGAGTACGAATTTGATTATTTACGATCTGTACAGCTTCCGAAGTCTGTCCTAATTCATTCAGACATTCAGCATGCAATAATAATACATCAGCATAACGAATCATTGAAAAGTTCTTACCAGAATTCCACATATTATTAATGCCAAGCCCTGAAAGAATATCTGTACGATAGTCTTCATATTTCTTTATATGTGGTTCCAATTCATCTGTAGTTCCCGTCCATTGAGTCTTTGACAAATCAGGAGTTACATATTCAAATGTACCATCCTCCGAATATTTATTAGTATAATACGTAAAATCATAACGCAATGCTTCTTCTTTACGCAAATCTCCATCTTCCCAAATGCCACCTTCTTCTACTGTCTTATAAGCAAAAGGAGTCGGAACTAGAAAATCGTAACCAGAGAAAGAGCATCCCTGACCAAACCAAGAGTCACATGCACGAGAACCACAATCAAACTCCCAATAATTACAATCAGGATATACATTATTAAATTGCAACTCAAACAATGACTCTTTTGTATTAGGATTATCATAACGATACAAGTCAGCATAATCATTTAGTAATTCATATCGTCCCATATTGATAATAGTCTTAAAACATTCATCAGCCTTGGCAAAATCCCGCTCTGGTTACCAAACCCTGTCCTCTCCGGGCCCTGCCATATAAGCCTTTCCTAACATAGCCCATGCAGCCCCAACAGTAGCACGCTGCGGTTCACTATTATAAGACTCAGGCAAATTATTGGTAGCAGTAATAAAATCATTAATAATATATTCCCATACTGTCTTTAAAGGTTGACGTCCCAAGCCCAATTCATCAGTACGGTTCATATCTATCACAGGGATTTCACCCCAATACATGCTTAATTCAAACATTAATAAACCACGAATAAAGCATGCCTCTCCCATCAACTGTTTAGCACGTTCCGGTTCTTCAGTGGTCATACCCAATGCATATATAGCTTTAGCAGCTGAAACGACAGCCGGCCAACGGTTGTTCCAAATAGAACTAACCTGAGTAGATGTAGGATTCAACTGTCCATTATATTTATCCATACCAGCTTGATCTCCTGAAGAAATCAACTGATAATTACCCTGCTGTGTTTCATCTGTCCCCAAATAAGGCATCAATCCATTACGCCCTTCTTTACAGCCCCTATAACTCTTATACAATCCAAGAACTAAAGGTTCTACATTATCTATTTTTTCAAATACTTGTTCCTCAGTCAAAGATCCCGTAGGTTCTACTTGCAGAAAGTCTGAGCAAGAAGAAGTATTCAGTGCAAAGGACAAAGCCAAAGCATATATCGCACTATATCTATATATCTTTTTCATTGTTGTGTTTTCTTTTAAAATTAGACTATTTATTCTATCCTTCCATTAAAAAGCCAAATTAAGACCAAAAGTATACATACGTGTAGGAGGATACCAATCACCGGTTTCCGGATCATAACCATTATAATTAGTTAAACAAAAAAGATTAGAACCGGTGGCATAAACACGCAGGTTAGTCAGTTTCAGAGCATTTATCACTTTAGTCGGGAAAGTATAGGCCAATGTCAAAGCAGACAAACGCAAGAAAGAAGCTTTCTGCACACTAAAATCCATAGAACTTGCACCATAATGATTATAATCAAAGCCAGCCAACACACGTGGAAATTCAGCATCTGTATTTTCAGGAGTCCAACGATCCAACAAATCCGTTGATGCGACTCCAGATCCAGTACTTCCAATCAAAGTTTCATACCAAGGGCTCAATTTTTTAGCCCCATAAGAATAACTGAAGACTGCATTTAAAGACAATCCCTTCCAAGAAAAATCTGTAGAAAAACCGCCATAAAACTTAGGATCAGTGGAACCAATTACAACACGGTCATTTTGATCTATCTGTCCATTATTATCATAATCCAATGGATACAAATCACCGGGATTCACATTATATCCATTCCAATTTATTTTATTCAAACGATCCATATCAATTTCTTGGGCAATTCCACCTGTTTTCCAAATATAAATTGTGTTACGAGACTCACCAAGGAATAAATTACCTTCTTTTTGAATATTACGATCACTATCTACATTATATACAACATCATTATCACCATATAATCGAGTTACCTTATTTTTATCCATAGACAATGTAGCTGCAAAATTCCATTCAAAATCTTTAGCTCTTACCAAATTGGCATTCAAAGCAAATTCCAAACCTTTGTTTTCAATCGCACCTATATTTTCAATAGTACTACTGAAACCAGTAGTCGTAGGTAACGAATGACTCATTAACAAATCCTTATTTTTTATCAAGAAAGCATCAACAGACAAACGTACTCTATTCTGTAAGAAAGCCATATCTACTCCTAAATTCCATTGTTTTTGTTTCTCCCAACTAATATCCGGAGTACCACGTCGCCCATTGGAAACAAAAGAATTTGTATAACCTGTATCGGAAGTACCCGTATAGCTGACATTATATAAAGATAAATAGGCAAAATCATCAATATTCTGATTACCAACAATACCAAAACCAGCACGTAACTTTAACTGATCAAAAATTGTCTGATTTTTCATGAACTTTTCTTCTGTAATATTCCAAGCTGCAGACACAGACGGGAAAATACCCCACTGATTTCCTTTAGCAAATTTAGAAGAACCGTCGTAACGCGCAGTCGCCGTTAATAAATATTTACCCGCATAGTTATAGTTAACACGAGCGATATAAGATAATAATGTTTGCTCGGACCAAGCTGTACTTAAGCCACGCTGATCTTTTTTATAACCAGATCCCAAACTATGATATCCAAATAAATTAGTGCCAAACCCTGTTGCCGTAGCATTAATATAATTATACGTAGTCCGTGTAGCACTGGTACCAACCATCGCATTCAACTTATGTTTGCCAAAAGAAACTTCATAAGACAGTGAATTATCCCATTGCCATACAGTACGTGTATCTCTATCATCTTTGGCTTCCCCTTGTGTTCCATAACGTTCCGACTCATAAATATCATTCGGGGTATATTTATTCTGCTGCTTCTGAGCATAATCAATAGAGAAAGTAGAACGCAAGTTCAATCCTTCAATAGGATTGATATTAATATAATTAGAACTCAACAAACGATTATACACCAAATCATTATCAACTTTCAAAGATCGTAACGGATTAAAATTATTTTGATCAAAAATACCTTGCCAATTTAAAGTTTCAATCTCATCAGAAATTTCCAACATCGGATTAGCACAACGTGCACGATTCATTACTCCATCATCAACCAACGTGTTCTCGGTACGTGTAAAAGTTGTATTAGTACCTACTTTCAGCCAGGATTTAATCTGTTGATCCGCATTAATACGTCCTGTGTATTTTTCTTGTTCAGACTTCTCAATTACACCTTTATTATCTGTATAACCAAAACTAATATAATAAGAACCTTTATCATTGCCATTCGAAAGACTTACTACATGATTGTGTTGTACTCCAGTACGGCTCACAGCATCCAGCCAATCATAATTTTTATTATTGTCGTAAGCATCGAATTCATAATCAGCAAAAACAGTATTCGATCCCATTATCACATCATTGACATAAGCATTGACATCCCCGTCAGGATTTGTTTGCATATAACCATTCGTATAAGCTTCCTTTCTAAGTTCAAATAATTGACGGGTATTCATTGTTTTTGGAGTATTAGCGTAGGTCTGAAAGCCAATCCAGCCATCATAAGAAACTTTACCTTCGCCTTTTTTACCCTTCTTTGTTGTAATAACAACAACACCATTGGAACCACGTGAACCATACAGAGCTGTAGCTGATGCATCTTTCAAGACCTCAATAGAAGCCCCATCATTCAAATTGACTGCATTAAATCCAGAGAATGAATTATCCATAACCATACCATCTATGACATAAATAGGGTCCGTAGATCCATTTATGGTATTAATACCACGAATTTTAATAGATGCATCATCCGTAGGACGTGTAGGCTGAGAAATGAACACACCTGCGACACGGCCTTGAAGAGCCTGATTTACATTCGTCACCGGTTTTTCTTCCAAAACTTTAGAACTAACACTGGCAACAGCTCCTGTCAAATCACTCTTCTTCATCGAAGTACCTACAACAACCACTTCGTCTAATGTTTCAGTATCTTCCGCCATCACCACTTTGACAGGTTGGTTACCCATTACCTTTACATCTTGGGCAACATATCCTATATAAGAAATATGTAATGTTTCCCCTTTCTGAACTGATAATGTAAAGTTGCCATCAAAATCGGTAATAGTCCCATTGGTTTGTACCTTTTACCACTACACTTGCACCAATGATAGGTTCGGATGTAACATCCACCACCTGTCCTGTAACCGTTATGTTCTGTGCCAACATATTGCAGCAACAAAACATGATAAGGATTAAATTAATAAGCCTAATTCTTTTCATAATTTGTAAATTTAAGTACGATTTAAAGTTTATATTGGTTTATTCTTCCATTTTGAAAATTGCGACATCACATGCAGGAACCGTTACTTCCAGGTTAGTCTTAGCAGTACTTTCAATGCCACTCCATAATTCTTTCAACTTATATTCCTTTGACGAATCCAACCCCAGACGCTCTAAAGCTGTAGTCATCTTCAACTCTTGATCCATATAGTTGAACACCGCATAATAAGCCTTACCATCCTTATCCATGCGTACAAACTGATTTTCTGACTTTTCACCATTCCCATCTACAGGATGAAAAGATTCCCCATTGGCTATGGCATTGATCTCGGCATTCGTCAAATATTTCATCGCCTTCTCTTTCACCTCTTTAGAACCGCCTTTGCTGAAATCATCTCCAGCAATGAAAATTCCAGTGATAACCCCCGAAGTGACACGCGCTCTGTTCTCACCATCTGTAGCATCACGCAATACAATATGGTCAGGATCATTAAACTGATAAACCTTATCCTGCCACCAACCGTATGAAAGTGCATTTAAGGTATATTCGGTATCCTTCATCTTGTTCCATGCATCACACGCAATTCTTCTGGACTGAGCATAATGAGCAGGAAAAACAGGAGAAATAGAAAGATTGATATACATATCACCAAAATATTTGTCAAGCAATTGCATTCCATAGTTGTATCCCTGAATACCTGTTTGTATTTCCGGATTATACCATTTGTCGGCTTCCATTGCTCCATGTGTCATAAAGTCCATTTTCACATATTCAAAGCCAGCCCGATGGAATAGCTCCGATGTGTGTTTCATCATAGCTTCAATAGCCGGATGAGTAGGATCAACAGCATAAGCTCCGTCTAATTCCTGCGGTTTCCCATTTGCATAGAGATATACATCTTTATATTTATATCCCGGCATTTCTTTTATTTCACGTTCAGGATTTTTAACCCAATCAGTAAACGGAGTCCAATAAACGCCGGCTACCTGACCGTTTGCCTTACATTTATCCACAAAAGCTTTCAACTCCTCTTCTGAAAAACTGTTCCAACCAGAATCCAAACCTGTATAAACCAAATTATCCGAATTCACAAAATGACGGGACTGCAAATTCTCTTTGTAAAAATCAGAAACTTCCAATGCTTTCGGATAGGTCAGATTAAATTGCAATGCTCCCCAGCTGTTCCAGCCAAAAGGAACAGCTTTACCCCAAGCTTTGGGCGGAGCAATCACAGCATTAGCCTGAGCGTATTCTTCCATACCTCCACGCCAGTCTTCAAAAAATCCTACTAAAATTTTAGGTGACTTGATTTTTGTACCTTTCAATGCACCGTGAGGTTTCGAGTCACGTGTTGTCTTATCGGCAATACCGCCATAACATACCAACGAACCTACATTATATATATTACCTTTACCTATTGTTATACCTGTTTTCCAAGAATCATGTTCTACAGAACCTACCACCACAGCTTCACGGTCATCATTATTAAATATGGCAGTGACTTCATAACTAGTCAGTTCTGTAAATGTGAGCGGATGAGATTGATATCTGATCCAACAGTCATTATCGAAAGGAATGAAAAGCGCACGATTATTTTCTCCCTGGTTCAATACTTCAGGCATTCGGTCCACATTGACCGGTGCCATATAATTCGAAGCTATTTCAGTCGTACTCTCCAAAGTGAAATCTGTCAGCACATAATCCTTTGCCGGATATACATAAAAAGATTGAACCAGTGCAGGCAGATTATTCCCGGTATAAGTCACCTCATAATGATACCCTTCTCCAAAATAATCATTGATTTTTTTTGTAGAAACATGATGCTTTGCATAATCACGAGTCGAAACAACACTGTCTGCCAACTTATAAGCTGCATATACATTATCATAAATAAGCTTAGAGCCTTTGCTGATATCAATACCATTAGCATGAGCATCATACTCCAAAGACCATTCACCTACATTTAGATTTGCATTTTCAGTACACCCGGATAAAATAAGACCGGAAACGCTCAATGCAGAAACACAGAGAAACAATGATTTTAAAGTTAACCAATTATTCTTCATAATATTATTAGTTTGTCAAAGAGATAAATCTACTTAAGGTTTGCTTTACTGTTCGGAATTCTTTTCCTTTCAAGCATGGTCAAAAGTAGGCATATCTTGACAACCTGTTAATATACAAACGCTGCAATAAATAGGATTTTTGCAGCAATGACGCATCTGCACCCGCAGAATCCGCAAATGCATCATTTTTTGCTGCATTTCTTTCAATCAGAGATTCCCGTCAGATCTATTTTAACTTTTTCCTTGGATGTTTGATACTGTTTCTCAAACTCTTTCGGAGTCATTCCAAATTGTTTTAAAAATAATTTGCTGAAGTAAGATGAAGAGTTTATTCCTACCATATAACAGATATCCCCAATACGATACTTACCTTCCTGAATCAGTTCGGCTGCTTTTTTCAAACGGATCAACCGGATGAAATCTATGGGTGAAAGATTAAATAGAATCTTTATTTTCCTCAACAAGCTGGAACGGCTCATACATAAGATATCAGCCATACGTTCCACATTAAAATTTTCATCCGAGATATTCTCTTGAATCACATTGATCACTTTATTCATAAACTCCTCATCCGCCTTGTTCATCTGCATATTATGCACAGGGAAAAAAGGACGTTTGGAGAATGCCTCACGCTCTTTCCTTCGATTACTGAGTAAAGATAAAATCTGAGTCTTCAAATAGTTGAAAGAAAAAGGCTTTTCCACATAAGCTTCTGCTCCTATCTTCAATCCGTTAATCTTACTCTCCAAATCGTTCTTGGCGGTAAGGAAAATAACCGGAATATGGCACAAATCAATATCCGCCTTTATTTCCTTACATAATTCATAGCCATTCATCACCGGCATCATTATATCACTGATAACCAAATCTATGTGATTACTACGTAAAATATCCAACGCTTCCTGCCCATTCACAGCGGTTTCTACTGTAAACAAGGCTTCTAATCGTTCAAAGATAAAAGATCTCATGCTTTCATTGTCCTCTACTAACAATAAAGTATAACCTTTCATCTGGTCTGTTTCTGTTGATGTTTCCTCATCCAATACTTCTATATTTTGCTCAACGACCTTCTCTATTTGCTGCCTTACTTCCTCCTTATTCAAAGGAATGGTCAAAACAAATGTATTCTCCGGTTGTTCTATATCCAAATAAAGCCTGCCTTTATGCAAAGTGGCTAGCGAACGAGCTAAAGGTAACCCTATGCCTACTCCCATCCGAACTGTATCCTTCTTCTTTTCTACCTGATAAAAGGGTTCAAAAATCTGCTGGCTGGACGCTTCAGGTATCTTTTCTCCATCACTGACAACACGAACTGTAAAATCTACTCCATCTTGGAATAAATCTATCATAATGGTATGACGGGCATATTTCAAAGCATTATTCAACAAATTACTCAATACTTTTGTGATAGCCTCCTTATCTATGGCAGCCATAATTCTTTCTTGGGGAATATGTTGCAATAACTCTTTCTGCTTTTGCAGAATAGTAGGCTCAAAACGAGTAATCGTTTCATTCAGCAATGCCGTTACATCAACCGTTTCAAATTTCAATTCAAATTTACTCGCTCCTATTTTTTGAAAATCAAGCAGCTGGCCGGTCAGGTCTAATAATCTCTTGGTATTCTGCCCGATTACTTTCAAATTTTTGTTCAATTTCTGATCCTTGATATCCATTTCCTCAATGGCTTCCAATGGACCATTAATCAATGTCAAGGGCGTGCGCACCTCATGAGCTATCTCAGTAAAGAAACTGACTTTTGATTCATAGAGTTCTTTCTCTTTCTCAACTTCAAATAACTTCTGCTTTTCTTCCATCTGTTTCTCTTTACGTCTTTTATACCAAAAGAACCAACAAAGTACAACACAGATTCCCCAGATAATATACAGGAAATAAGCCCAAACCGACTGCCACCAAGGAGGCAGAATAACAATAGATAAAGACCGGGTAGCATAGGGACCTTCTTTGACACTATTGGTAGCCCGAACCTGTAAAGTATAATTTCCCGGAGGCAATTTTGCATAAGAGATATTCTGATTACTTGCCGCTCTTATCCAATCTTTATCCAAGGGAACCAACTTATAATAGTATTGATTGGATTCCGTAGTAGAATAACTTAATAAAGCAACATCAAAACTAATATTTGACTGATCATAAGGCAATACGATTTCATCCGTATGTTCTATACACTTTTTCAAAGGAGAATTAGGAGTATGAACTGTTATCTCCTGATTATAAATACTGAATTTTGAGATATAAACAGGTGGCAAGAAATTGATTTTTTCCGAAGAATTAGGATCAAATGCAATCAATCCGTCTATACCGCCAAAATAAAACTTACCATCCTCCCCCTTCAAAGCTGACTTATAATTAAACTGATTCCCTAACAAACCATCCTTAGTAGTATATACCCGCACGTCCTTCGATTCCGGATTAAACCTGACCAGCCCCCGATTTGTCCCGAACCATAAATTTGATTGCTCATCTTCCAATATCTTATAAGCCACATCATCCGGCAAACCGTCTTTAATGGAAAAAGAGGTAAAATCATCCGTTTGAGAATTGTAACGACAAATTCCACCACGATCAGTGGAAATCCAAATCCGCCCTTTACTATCCTGCATTACCGAACTGACAGAATTGGATCCCAATGTATTCTCCTTACCTTCCTCATAAGTATACTTTTTAAAGCTATTCTTTCCCGGATCATGCTTCCATAATCCGTTTCCCATGGAAGCGAACCATATCATTCCATCCTTATCTTGAAATGCATCGAAAATCCAATCAAAACCCACTTCTTCCACCTTTTCAAAATGAAAACTTGCAGGAGCCGCTTTATAAAGTCCCCAACCTGTGCCAATCCACTTATATCCTGCCTCATCTATAAAGAAAGTATAAACACTTCCTTCTCCTATATTCAACTCCTCAGGAGTATAATGATAAACTTTATTCTCTGGCAACTGAATCACATCCAATCCTTGTTTGAACAAACCACAAAACAGTTGGTTTCCTTTAACAAACATCCCCAAAGTAACCATATGACTCCTTTTATCATCATCATCTAACCTCAATCGGTTTACCTGTCCAGAAGCAATATCCAATATATTAATTCCATCGTCTTCAGTTCCAACCCATATATTTCCCTTATTATCAGAAGCTATTTCCCTTATCCGTTTTGTGGTCAACGAACGCCCATCACTTCCAGGTACATATTTATCAAATAACAAGTCATGATGAGGCAGATAATTCACTCCGCCAAACATGGTTCCCAGCCAAATTCCCCCTTCCCGATCTTGATAAATAGTATAAATAATCTTATCCGACAGACTGAACGAACGCATCAAATCTTGTTTCAAATGAACTCTTTTATTCTTCCTCTCATTCACAACAAATAAGCCTTCATGAGTTCCCACCCACAGTTCATCGTCAAAACAAGCCACATTACGTACAAATGTATGGTTAGCCTCAGGTATATCTATTTTTACAAGCTGATTCGTACTGGGATTATATTTCATCAATTCCCCTTCATGAATAGCCATTGCAATCCAATCACCATAATTACAAATAGAATTAATATTCTTTCCCTTTAACGAACGCCCGGTTTTATCAACACAATATTGTTCAAATTTATCCGTATTTCTATCATATCGAAAAAGTCCGACCCCCCATGTACCAACCCAGACATCACCATCAGGGCGTACCAAAATACAATCCGGAGCTTCTGTTTTAAAATGCTCTTTGTTGGTTACTTCATAAAAATAAAGTTTCTCATCCTTATAGCGAAAAACTCCCTGATCAGGAATCACAATCCAAATATTACCAATAGAATCCGCCACAATATTAGATATCCAATTATTCATATTCACCCCTTCCTCTGTTTCCATATTCATTGCCGTGAATATATCCAAGGCAGGATTATAACGATAGACTCCTCTATCCGTTCCTACCCATAACTGACGTTCCTTATCTTCAAACAAAGCAGAAATATTATGGTTTCCGGTACCGACTACATAGTCATCACAGTTCATCTGTACAATAGAAGTTCCATCAAAACGGTTCAAACCATTTTTTGTACCAAACCACATAAACCCGTAACTATCCTGAATGATAGCCTTCACATTACTTTGTGATAGTCCATTTTCACCCGTTATATGAGAAAAATAAAAATTGGATAATCCCTTATCAACAGCCTGTAATGTAAATACAACATACAAACAACATAAAATGAGCAAAGTCTTTTTCATAGCCTGTTCAAAATTTGAGCCAAAGATAAAAGAAAAAAAGGATAAATAATGCCAATATAAAAGAAATAGAGGATTGCCCTCTATTACTTTTCACGAATGACCATTACAAATCCCCCACCAGAAGCCATAAACATTTCAATAATATTCTTATTATCCATATCCATTATTTTATGTTCGTATAAATTAGCATTCTTGTTACTTCTTTTTTTATCCTGAAAAATTTCAATGGTATATTTCTTATCCTGAGGCAGGAAAGAGCAATCCACCTGAATTGTTCTCTCACCCCAAGCGTTCAATCCGCCTATATACCAAGTATTTCCTTTCTGCTTAGCCAACACAGCATATTCGCCCACACAAGCAGCTAAGGGAATCGTCTGATCCCATGAAGTCGGAACTTCCGCTAAATATTTTAAAATATCAGGATACTTACGATACTCATCCGGAGAATCACATAAACTGGCAAATGGTGCGGAAAGTACAACAAACAAGGCCAATTCATGTGAACGAGTCCCCAATGAACTAGGCAACCCCGGATCGATCGGCTTAAATTTTTCCAATGTGCTGTTACGCATCGACCCCGGAGTATAATCAATTCCACCTCCCAACATACGGGCAAAGATACATTGAAGCTGATAATCCGGATTAGAAGTGGTATCCCACTTAAAACACTCCGCACATCGTATGGCTTCATAAGAAAGGATATTAGGATATGCCCGATGAAGTCCGGTAGGCTTGCTGCATCCATGAAAATCCACCATAAGATGCCGCTCAGCACAAGCCTTTGCCAGATTTTCATATTGAGGGATTATTTGAGCATCATCACGATCAAAAAAATCTATTTTCACCCCAACAGCACCCCACTTACTGATAGAATCCAAATAACAATGCGGATGCTGGAATAAAGTAGCAGCAACAGTCCAAAGCCATACACCTACTTTTTTTTCTTTTCCATAGCGTATCACCTCTTTTATATCAATATTCTTATTCAAATCTGCATGATTAAAAACATTGCTCCAACCGGCATCGACCAGTAGATAAGGTATTTTGTTTTCGGAAGCGAAATCAATATAATACTTGTACATCTGTGTCGAAAGGTTTTGATGACCAGAAGGGAAAGGAGCTTTTTCCAAAATAGCACAATGCCACCATTCTCAAGTTGCTTTACCAGGACGAATCCAATCCGTATCCTTTATTTGTTGGGGCTTGGCCAGTAAGTAAATCATTTCATTAGTCAGTAGTTCTCCTTATCATCCTTGGCCACAATAGCCATACGCCAAGGGAAAGCATGGTTACCAGCAGTACGTGCTAAATAATTCTCCCTTTCTTTTACCACCGTAATAAAATTTCCCCAACTGCCCATCTCTATTGTTTTAGGATAGGTCGCCCAATAACCTTTCATCTTGCCATCTTCTTTACGAAGATACATACCCGGATAGTTATTTAAATCCGATTCAGCCACCACAACACGCACATTTTGCACCTTGTTTGTAAATAAAGTTGGTGTAATACCATATTTATGTTCTTCTATTTTAGAAATGCCCTCGTAAAGCACATTGCTCAACTCCCAAGCTGTAAAATTAGTTGTTTCAGGTAAAATAACTGCCGGATCATCAGCCAGATTAAAAGAAGCTTCTTCATCAACTACAATCAAAGAATCCTGCTCCGGAAGATTTCCACAAAAACGATATGCCATTCCTTCATTATACATCCGGAATATAACTGAATAACCATCCTTGAATTTCAAGGAAAGTTCATTATAATGGTCTGTTAATTCACGATAATTACCAGCTACCGGATAAACCTTCTCAGAAGTACTACTTGTAGAAGTCCCTACCACTTCACCATTCTTTCCCCATATATTACCATTTTGCATCGTCATACAAATAGCAGAGGGATGAATGACAGACCTACCTTCCAAACTTAAAGAATATTGTAAGACCCTTCCATTCTCTACAGTAAGTACCAATTGCCCGTTTGGGGATGATAATTCATAAACAGACAGCATTTGTGCCTGTGCAAAAATGCACAGACACAATGTTACCAACAAAAGGAAAAAATTCTTTTTTCTCATACAGCACACAAATTACGATGGATTTGTCCACCTTGATGGTTAATGTCCAATTCTCGCACCTTATCCAAAAAATCAATGGCTTTTCCCATTTCACGCAATCCTAAATACCCCAACCCCATCACATAATTACAATGAATGCAGTTACGTTTATCCAAGTCATCTTCCCAAATAGCCAGATCAGGCAGAGAAACAGCAAAATAATCAATCCGACAGTGGTCAAACAAATGCTTCTCACCATGCTTTATCAATTTGTTAAAGCAGCTGCGTGCCTTATCCTCTCTACCCAACGCACGCCATGCCAGACCTTGATAGAAAATCTTATCGGGTTGTTGGTCATTGTAGAAGAAAGCCTGTTGTGGTTCTGAAGAACCAATGGTCGCTTTGGTAAAGCAATCTATAGCTTGTTGCTCATTTCCCAAGCCACGAAACGCCTCACCTTTATAATACCATATATCATTCTCTTCAGCATTTGCCAATTTTCCCTCACCCAAATTAAATGGATAAGCATCCGTTTCATCCAAAAGAACTAAAGCATCGGCATAGCGTTTTTCACTTAAAGCAATCTTTGCTAATTCTACACGACACAATACATATTGTCCGGTGATTTTTCCTTCTCCTCCTTCCCATGGATGGAAATTACGCGCGGCAATCAATTCTTTTGCTTCAGCATAGCGGCCTGATTGATTATACAAAGTGATACGTTCAATGGAAAGATCATCACGCTGCTCTACTTCGGGCAGATGTGCTTCCAAAAAAGCCAAACGTTCACTATGCGGCCGCCCTAAACGTTTATAAAGTTGATCCAACTCCATTAAGATACGAGAATCGTGCTCATCCAATGCATAAGCTTTTTCCAAAGTTTCCAAGGCTTTCTGCTTGTCATCGCGTTTATTATAATAAGCCAACGACAAATTACGCCATACGGTGGGATATGCCGGATTTATGGCCGCAGAATGTTCCCAACAGGCAATGGCATTGTCATACTGACGGTTAGCATACCAGAAATTACCTAAACTATATGCCGCTTTTGCCCCATGAATATTCAGACGTAAGGCATCTTGAAAAATCAATACTTCTTCTATACGATTCGGGAAACAATATGAATGATTCTCTTTTTCTGCCCGCTGATAATATTCCAATGCTTTACTCTCATCTCCCTTACAGGTATGGAAATATCCCATTGCATAATAAACGACAGGATATATTTCTGTAGTTCCGGTTACATGGCATTCCAGTAAAGATAAAGCTTCCTCATACAATCCGGCAGCAGCAAAATCCAATGCGTATTCTATATATCCGTGCGCCCAACCACGCATCAACTCTTTCATTTCCTCCAACACTTTCACATCCCGGGTTAACAGATAATGTTCAAAACGGCATCCCATATTAAAACGATCTATCTGCAATGATTCAGCTACGAGCGCCAAAGCTTCCTCTTTACGACCCAATTTGCGTAGAATGGAAGTTTTCAACTGACGCGCTTTGTGATTATGCCAATTACGAATCAATGAACGGTCTATCTTGTCCAAAGCACTTTCATACTTTCCTTTACGAGTGTCAAGTTGTGCTAGTGCATAATAAGCCGCATCCTGCCAAGCAGCATTCCATGCCGACTTAAAGAAAGCATCATAAGCCTCATCCCACTTCTGTTGCATCATACAACTCCAGCCCAAATTATAATAAGGTTCACCGTCATAAGGATTCGGATTACGTTCAGTCAAGGTTTCCACCGCTTTCCGGAAATAGCTTTCTGCCATTGCAAATTGTCCTTTACGCATCAACAATAACCCCACCGCATTGTTACAACGTACATCTCCCGGTTCACGCCTTAATGCTTCCATATAATAATCCATCGGATTATAAGTAGCATGGCGATATTGTTCCAAGTGTAGTCCGATCAAAAACAGTTGTTCAACAGAAGCAATATTCTGAGGATCTTTAGCAGCCTTAGCAGGATCAGGAACCGGCCTGATTTCCGGTTTATCCGCCTGATAAGAAAGCAAAATTTGTCCTTCCTTATCACGAACCTCTGCACATACCTCCTCTTCTTTTAGTCCTTCTGCCGCAAAAGTCGTAATAAACGGTTCTGATGGCGAAATTTGTGTAGTCTTATCCAATAATACAGTGCCTTTAATAGCTTTTACTATAATACGTACTCCACTATTCGCTCCCGTAGTATAAAGCACCAAACGGGCTTTACCTTCCTTTATTTCCAAATTCAACAAAGCATCTTTGGTTGCATTCTTTACATAACCCACTTCACTATAAGGCATAAAATACTGTACCCATGATTTTTCCTCATAGGGCTGTAACCAAGTAAAGTCCGGTTGGTTATCCGTATACATACCGGTCATCAGCTCAATATAAGGTCCGTCCTCATCAGTCAGATTACGATCCCAAGCCTTGCCGAAATCACCATTTCCCCACGTCCATTGTTTCTTTCCCGGAGAGACATGATGATCGGCCACATGTAGAAGTCCCCCACGAACATCTTCTTCATAGCCACCCACAAAATCATATTTAGACTTGATAGCCATATATGATGTAGGAACCGGAATATTCTTATATTTAGAGATATCCACACCAGCAGAATAATCTTGTTTATAATAAACTCCTGTAGCAATAGGGAAAGAAGAAACATCGCGCTTGCCGTGATCAAACACCGCATTTACATCAGGTGGAAATACCGAATGATAATGGTCATTGACTACTACTGCAGGATTGGCCCACCACAAAAAAGTCTGAGGAAAAGACGTACGATTATAAATCTTCACTTTTATTTCTATATAAGCTTTGCCCGGATAAAGCGTAAATCCCTGCATACCTTTGGTGCGGAACATTCTTTCCACTTCATTACACCATATGGTCTTACTGCCGTCCGCATTTTCCTCTATCAAAAAATCAGTAGGCAAAAAAGTAGAAGGACGGTGATGCTGAGGCCAGTTAAATTCGATGCCTCCAGAAATCCAAGGTCCTGTCAATCCCACCAATGCCGGTTTCACAACTTGGTTGTAATAAACAAAATGACGTTTTTTCACCTTATCATAAGCCATGTGTATACGACCACCCAACTCGGGAAGTATCATCACCTTGATGTATTCATTCTCGATAAACAATGCATGATACCTCTTGTCTGCTTTTTTATCTGAAATCTTCTCTACCACCGGATAAGGATAGACTGATCCGCAACTTCCCTGATAAACCCTTTTTTCAAGAAAAATAGGATTCTTCTCTTCCTTTCCTATCTCATAGGTAGGAAGCATGATATCTTCTTCCCATGCACGTACCTCACTACCCTGTACAGTACTTTGAATTAAATATTGAGTTATTTTTTCCATAATAAATGATTGTTATTTCACTAATTCCTTTTCTATCTCTTCCAAACTCTTCCCTTTCGTTTCCGGCAACCGGAATACAACAAAAATTCCTCCACCCAGACAACTCAATCCATACTATGGGGGCC
>OAWU01000648.1_pt1 | contig 19641 bp, 16 predicted proteins | sample 1477041 | NCBI WGS metagenome assembly OAWU01 (sample SAMEA2580266, study PRJEB22360) | human gut metagenome | biome: human gut; feature: human-associated habitat; material: faeces | place: Denmark | collected 2008/2010
TGTTCATTTTCCAGTTACCAGCGATAAATGGTTTACGTGACATTTCACATACCTCGTTTTTCTATTTTTTATATCATCTATTTTACCATATTTTTCGTCATAATAAAAGGGCGTACAAGCTCATTTCCTTTTACAAAAGAAAAAAACCCCGTTTTCACGGGGCTTTTTCTGTCTGTCTATATAATTGTTAATCTGGGAACTAGATCGAATTAAGCTTCGATTTCAGTAACCATACCTGAACCAACAGTACGTCCACCTTCACGGATAGAGAATGTAGTACCTTGTTCAACGGCGATTGGGTGGATCAACTCAACGTCGATAGTCACGTTATCACCAGGCATTACCATTTCAGTTCCAGCTGGAAGTTCGATAGATCCAGTTACGTCAGTTGTACGGAAGTAGAACTGTGGACGGTAGTTGTTGAAGAATGGAGTATGACGTCCACCTTCTTCTTTAGTAAGGATGTAAACTTCACCTTTGAATTTAGTGTGTGGGTGGATTGAACCTGGTTTAGCGATAACTTGTCCACGTTCGATTTCATCACGTTGGATACCACGAAGAAGCACACCAACGTTATCTCCTGCAAGACCTTCATCAAGTTGTTTACGGAACATTTCAACACCAGTAACAACTGCTTTTTGAATTTCGTCTTTGATACCAACGATTTCGATTTCGTCGTTGACTTTAACAGTACCACGGTCGATACGTCCTGAAGCAACAGTACCACGTCCAGTGATTGAGAATACGTCTTCGACTGGAAGAAGCAATGGTTTGTCAGTATCACGTTCTGGTTCTGGAATGTATTCGTCAACAGTATCCATCAATTCCATGATGATATCTTCGTACTTAGTGTCACCTTCAAGAGCTTTAAGAGCTGAACCTTGGATAACTGGAAGATCGTCACCTGGGAAATCGTATTCTGAAAGAAGGTCACGGATTTCCATTTCAACCAATTCAAGCAATTCTTCATCGTCAACCAAGTCAACTTTGTTCATGAAGACGATCAAGTGTTTAACACCAACCTGACGTGAAAGAAGGATGTGTTCACGTGTTTGTGGCATTGGTCCATCAGTAGAAGCTACTACAAGGATTGCACCGTCCATTTGAGCGGCACCAGTGATCATGTTTTTAACGTAGTCCGCGTGTCCTGGCGCGTCGATGTGAGCGTAGTGACGTTTTGCAGTTTCGTACTCAACGTGTGCAGTGTTGATGGTGATACCGCGTTCGCGTTCTTCTGGAGCAGCATCGATAGACGCATAGTCTTTTGGTTGGTTAACTGCTGAAGGCAAGCGACGTGCCAAAACAGTTGTGATAGCTGCAGTTAGGGTAGTTTTACCGTGGTCAACGTGTCCAATTGTACCGATGTTAACGTGCGGTTTACTACGATCGTATTTTTCTTTTGCCATTTGAGTAAAAGCCTCCAATAAAATATATTTTATAGATAGACAGTAGGCAATACAGTCTAACTTTCCTTACTATTCTATCGAATTTCAGATGAAAATGCAAGCCTTTTACCTATATTTTCTTAATTATTCCTCTTCTTTTCTCATATTTTGTGATCTCAAGAAAATTTAAGAATCGGCTTCTAAAAAGGCCCTGCTTTTCATTCTCTAATCAAGTTTATAAAGGAACTTCTCCTTGCTTCTTTTATACAGAAAAAGTGGCTGGGACAAAAATCCTAGCCTCTCAATTGTTTTTGAATTGTCGAGCAAGACGCAGTGGTTGAGTGGACTCTACTACGCTGATTTCAGCAACTTTTACAGCCCTACTCAACTTTGCGGAGGTGGGACGACGAAATCGAATTCTAACGAATGACCGATTTCTGTCCCACTCTCTTTCTTAACCTGAGTTTCTAAGTCCTGTAGCCACTCCATTAATGGTAATATGGATTAATTTGTCTTGATCCGTTGACAATTGACCCGTCCGTTGACGTCGAATCAATTCTAACTGGATATAGTTCAACACATTGAAATACGGCATCCGATAATCCAAACTTTCTTTTAAATAAGGATTTTCTGCTAGTAGCTCGTCATGCTCTTCAATCATTAAAATGACATCCTTGGTTAATTGCCACTCATCTAAAATGATTTGATAGATGTTTCTTACCTCTTCTTCTTCACACAATTTAGCATATTCAAAGGCAATGTCCATGTTGGCTTTTGACAAGACCATATCTACATTTGATAGCAAAGATTGGAAGAAAGGCCAAGTCTTATACATATAGCGAAGGGTTTCAATATTTTCGGGATCTTCATCGATGAATTCCTTAAAGCTAGAACCTACACCATACCAACCCGGGAACATCACCCGACTTTGTGACCAAGAGAAGACCCATGGAATGGCGCGCAAACCACCGATTTCTGTAATAGTTTTACGAGCCGCTGGACGGGAGCCAATGTTAAAGCTAGAGATTGCTTTAATCGGGCTTGATTCAAAGAAATAATCATAGAAATGTTCATTTCCAAATACAAGTTCTCGATAGATGTTGTAACTACGATCGACAACTTTATCCATCACTTCTCCGAACCGATCAAACATTGAAAATGGACTCTTTTGTTCAGAAATCATTCGGTTGATGGTTGCAGACACCAGCATCTCTAAGTTGTAGTAGGCTGCATCTTTGTTTCCATATTTATTGCCAATCACTTCTCCTTGCTCCGTTAGACGAATGCGGTCATTAATCGATTTCAAGGGTTGAGAGGTAATGGCTTCATAAGTAGGACCTCCACCACGGCCAACAGTTCCACCACGACCATGGAAGAAGGTGATCTTCACCCCAAATTCATCACCGATTGCAGTCAATTGTTGTTGGGCTTTAAAGAGGGTCCAGCAAGAGGACAAATAACCACCATCTTTGTTAGAATCTGAGTAACCTAACATAATTTCTTGGTAATTGTTTTTCGATTCAATCCAACGTTTTGCAATTGGAAGTGACAAATAGCTCCGCATCGTTTCCTCAGAGTGATCCAAGTCTTCGATTGTTTCAAACAAAGGTACAATTTGCACGCGCGCTTTTTCAGTATCGATCAAGCTCACTTCTTTTAACATCACAGCCAATTCCAGCATATCTGATACACTTGTTGCGTGCGAGATAATATTTTGGCGGATGACTTCTTCACCCAACCGGTCTTTCAATTCACGAGCTGTTTGGAAAATTGCTAATTCTTTTTCAAGTAGCTCCGATTTTTCAACATGGGTTGCTGACAAAATACGTGGGTCTTCTAAGAGTTCTTTCAACAGAACCTGGCATTTTTCTTCCTCGGTCAAGTCTGAATAATGGTCATTGATGCCTGAAGATTTCAGCAATTCAGCGACACAAGCTTCATGAACACTCGAATCTTGGCGCATATCAATAGATGCTAGATAGAATCCAAAGACATCGATCGCTTCTAAGAGTTCAGCAAACTCCCCAGAAATCAAATATTCTGATTTATTCTCCAACAAGGATTCTTTAATTTTTTCAAGGTCATCTTTAAATTCTTCGGCTGATGCATAGGCTGGAGCTTCTTTAGCATTAATTTCTTTTAAGGCACCTGAAATACGATTGCCAATATAATCAGAAACTGGACCTTGTTGATGAGCACTTGCCCCCAAAAGTCTCTCTACGGCATAACGATCTTCTCTCGTTTCCCCAACCATAGTCCATTCTTTTAAGTTGACCAAAGTTTGAATGAGTTTGGATTGGATATAATGGAAAGCGCGACGATAGGGTTCTTTTTCACGAAAGACAGATGTATCACTAGATAGAGCCGCCATTTCAGCTACTGCCTCACTTGTCTTAGAAAGACTTGTTGAAAGTGAGAAATGACGATAGAGTTTTGAAATTTTATCGATATAATAATTTAAGATTACTTCACTTTGAATAGTGGCAGACCGTTTCAAGGTATCTGCTGTTACAAAAGGATTCCCGTCTCGGTCACCTCCAATCCACATTCCCATGGTGATCGGGCGTGGATGTTCCAACTTCAGACCATGCTCTTTTGCCAAGCGTTTGTATTCCAACATCAAGTTTGGAACAGCTTGCAAGAAGGAACTATTGTAATATTCCATCACATTCGTAATTTCATTGGTAACCTTTAGCTTTTTATCCCGAATCATATCGGTTTGCATCATGATTTCAATATTGCGGCGAAGGTTACTATACCACTTCTGCTCATTCATCATACCTGCTTTGACATCGCGATGTTGGCGAAGCAAGGCATGAATATGGTTGGTCAAATCCAACATGGTTTTTCTTTGTACTTGAGTTGGGTGAGCTGTTAAAACAGGCACAATATTAAGATGCTCCAAAATTTCTTGGGCATCTTCGTGTTTAGCTACTTCTTGAATTGTAGATGATAGCTTCCCTAGGTATTCTCCGTCAACATTGTTGAGGTGATTAATCTCAAAGGCTAAATCAACGTCTTCTGAAATATTGATCAAGAGGGGTAAAATCGCAAAATAACGTGAGATGACCGTCATCTCTTCATTTGATAATTTTTCTACTATTTGATTTAATTCACGATAATTTTTTGTTTTTGATAAATCTTTCAACTGAGAAATCTTGTCAAACGTTTCAGGACGGACCAAATTCTTTGTAATATCATCCAATAAATCTGTTAAGATTTCTGATTCTTCTTTGATAATTTCTTTATGAGTGAAGTTTTCTAATTTTTGTAAGACCATTTTCTCTCCTTTTCAAAAGTCAGCTAAAACATCCTGTATTAGTAATAGGAGGTTATTTTCCCTTTTTCTTCAAACACCATTCCGTCTTTTTCCATTTGTGCCCGTTTTTCACTTGCATCAATATTTAGAACGAAAGCAATCGCAACAGAAATAACCCATAAGCTATTTCCACCTTGTGATAAGAAGGGGAAGGTCACTCCAGTAGAGGGAATCAGGCCAGAGATCCCACCGATATTCACGAAGGTTTGCACCAACAGCATCCCACCAATACCTATGGCCATCATCGAATTGAAGGGATTCTTCGCTCGAATGCCAACCAAGATGATCCGTAAGATCAAGAAGAATAGGAGAGCAAGGATCAAGCTAGCTCCTACAAATCCCAATTCTTCAATGACGATCGAAAACACAAAGTCTGTATGGGCCTCTGGTAAGTAGCCTTGCTTTTCAATAGAATTTCCTAATCCAAGGCCAAACCAACCACCATTACTCATGGCATAATAGGAATTGGCCAATTGGTGTCCTGCACCCGACAAATCCTTAAAGGGATTAAAGAAGGCACTAAAGCGTTTTGCTACATACCCAAAAAGAGGAACCTTTGCCACGCGATCTACACCGACTATCCAGATAGTCCCAAGGACAATCGTGGAGCCACTAACAACCAATCCGAGCAAAGAAGTAAACCATCGATAACCAATTCCACTAACTGTAATCATCATGAGGACAGTTAAGGCTAAAATCGTCGCATTCCCTAAGTCCGGCATGATCGCAACAATCCCAATAAGGATCAGGGTCAACCAGCGCCAATCTGTTAAATTCCTAGGGATCCACTCGTTATGGGTGAGGGCTTGGTAATCATAATCTTGAATTTCTTCTTGCCGTTTGGAGAAGGTCAAAGCCAAGTACCAGACTAAAATAACCTTGAGGTATTCCGCCGATTGAATACTAAAGCCTCCTGGTATGGTTAACCAGCCATGAGCTCCATTGACAGTAGCTGTTACAAATCTTGAAAGAAGCAATAAAATCACTTCTACAAAAATCACTAGAGCCAATACTTTTTTATTTCGAAGAAAGTTTAAACTGAATTTATAAATTAAGGCGATCGTAAAGAGACTGAGAACAAAGAAGGCCCCTTGTGTCAACACCATCCGAATTGAACTTCCGCCACTTTGAATCGCTAAGGCACTCGTTGTCGAATAGACCATAATCAACCCGATAATGGATAAAATCAAATAGGGAATGAGAATGGAATAATTTAATAGACGTCTTTTTTCAATTTTCATAATTTACCATATTCCTAATTTTCATCCTTCATTATATCATTTTTACAAGTCAAAACCAAGGAAAGGTTTGAAAAGATTCGGTTTCTTCTCTCTATTGGCAAAAAATTGGCTTAATCCTTCTTATTTTCAGTTTTTTTGATTCATTTTTGGTAAAAAGATTCCTATTTTAAAAAAATATGCTGAAAAAGTGCCCATTTGAGTATTAAGTTTTGCCTTTTCGTTAGTTTTAGGGTAAAATGATTCTGTATGAGAAAAAGGATAAAACCCGTTGTTCTCTTAGTTTTTTTTATTGGTATCATTTCTTTTTTAGTTCTGTCACGAACAATTGCCGATATTCAAGCAAGAGAAAAACAACAAACAATCAAAACGATTCCAACATCCAATTCACATTCAAAAACCACTACTTCAAGTTCTTCTTCTAAAAAAGAGGAGAGCATCAATCCAGAACTAGTTGGGCGACCGATCATTGATATTTCAGGTTGGCAATTGCCTAGCGAAATCGATTATGATACCCTTTCTCAAAATGTTGGGGGCGTCATCGTTCGCGTACACAGTGGGGCCCAAGCCAAAAAAGAAAACGCCGCAACCTATCTAAATGGTCTGGATAAGTCTTATCAAACCCATATCAAAGAATTCCAAAAGCGCAATATCCCTGTAGCAGTCTATGCTTATGTCGCTGCCAAGGACAAAAAAGAGATGGAAAAGGAAGCAGAAGAATTTTATAAAGCTGCTTCTCCCTACAAGCCAACCTACTATTGGCTAGACGTTGAGGAAAAAACAATGAAGGATATGAATGCAGGAGTGGAAGCCTTTCGGGCAAAATTACAATCCCTAGGCGCTAAAAATATTGGACTGTATATCGGAACTTACTTCATGGAAGAACATAGTATCTCTACTGATAAATTTACCGCACTCTGGATTCCGACTTATGGATTTGATGATGGTTTTTATAACGCCGCACCAGATACTGCAACGGAATATGATTTGCATCAATACACTTCCCAAGGGCAATTAAATGGGTTCTCTCACTACTTGGATCTCACCCAAATTGCTCCGACACAAAACCAGGAAGCTATTTATCAGAAACTTTTTAAAGTAGAAAAAGATTAATCTTCCTCATAGCTATCAAACAGCAGTTCAAGTGACTTCACTTCTACTGCTGTTTTTTATTCCAATACCATTCGTTAATTTCATTCGTATCTATGATATAATGATTGAATGAAACCTAATGCTGAATGATAAGAAATAGAAAAGGGGAAACAATGGCCAAGAAGAATAAAGTTAAAAAAACATTGGTTGAGCAAATCTTAACCAAGGCCAAGGTTGAACATCAAGGCTTACAGATCAACGCGCTAGAAGGTGTCTTACCCGAAGGCATCGATCGGTCGACCATTTTCAAAACCTTAGCACTTAAAGGAGATAAAACCGGGCCTGTGATTGGAATCCTTCCTATTACTGAGCATCTATCAGAGAAGAAAGTGGCGAAGATATCTGGAAATAAAAAAGTTGCCATGATTCCGCAAAAAGATCTAGAAAAAACAACTGGTTATATTCATGGGGCTAATAATCCGGTGGGCATTCATCAAAAGCATGCTTTTCCCATCTTTATCGATGAATCTGCCCTCCAATTAGAGTCTATGATCGTCTCTGCTGGTGAAATTGGTCATAGTATCCGAATCAAGCCACAACTACTGGCAGACTTTGTGAAGGCAACATTTGCAGATATCTTGGAATAAGAACAGAACAAGGAGAAAAGAAAGTGAAACTATATTTTATCCGGCACGGACGAACAGAATGGAATGAAGAAGGACGTTTGCAGGGGTCAAATGGGGATTCCCCGCTCCTACCTGCATCGGTTGAGCAACTCGAAAAATTAGGTAAGCACTTGGCAACTGTTCCTTTTGATGCAGCTTATGCGAGTGATCTTCCTCGGGCGGTCCATACTGCCCAGATCATCCTTCATCAGTTGGAACACCCGCTAAAATTGCAAGCAACTCCTACTCTACGGGAGTGGAATTTAGGAAAATTAGAAGGGGCTAAGATTGCTACAATCACATCTATCTATCCCCAACAAATGCAGGCCTTTCGCCATAACTTGGCACGCTTTGACAATGAAATTTTTGATGCAGAATCTGTCTGTGAAACAACCAAACGGACCTGCGATTTTGTGAAAGGTTTGAAAGGAAAAGAGCTCGATACCGTACTCATCGTTGGACACGGGGCTAATTTGACAGCTTCTATTCGTACCCTTCTTGGGTATGATACTGGAGAACTCCGAAAAAATGGTGGTCTGGATAATGCCAGTGTCACCATTTTGACAACAGAAGATTTTGAACAATTTCACTTAGATACATGGAATGACACGTCTTATATGGAAGACTAAAAAGAGGCTGGGACAAAAGTCCTAGCCTCTCAATTGTTTTTGGATTGTCGAGCAAGACGCAGTGGTTGAGTGGGCTCTACTACGCTGATTTCATCAGCTTTTACAGTCCTACTCAACTGTGCGGAGGTGGGACGACGAAATCGAATTCTAACGAATGACCGATTTCTGTCCCACTCTCTTTCTTATTAAATTACTTCATAGTTGGGAAGAGAAGAACGTCGCGAATGGTTGTTACATTGGTCAACAACATAACCAAACGGTCGATCCCGATTCCAAGTCCACCTGTTGGTGGCATACCATATTCAAGGGCTTCAACATAATCATAGTCGATACCTGTCGCTTCATCATCACCCAATTCTTTTGCTTTAGCTTGGGCTTCGAACCGGCCAAGCTGATCAATTGGATCATTCAATTCCGTGAAGGCATTCGCATACTCTTTGGTCATGATGAAGAGCTCAAAACGATCCGTAAAGCGTGGATCTTCTGGATTTTTCTTAGCGAGAGGTGATACCGCTACTGGATGTCCATAAACAAAGGTTGGTTGGGTCAACGTTTCTTCAACAAATTCTTCGAAGAAGGCATTGATAATTTGTCCAACTTCTGTGTAGTGTTTCTCAACCGGTACATGTTTTTCATTTGCAAGGGCTTCGGCTTCTTCAAAGCTCATTTCCTTCCAGAAATCAACACCTGTAATTTCCTTAATCGCATCCACCATGTGAATCCGTTTGAATGGTTCGTTGATCTTGATTTCTGTTCCTTGATAATCGATTGGACCATCTCCACGAACCGCTTTAGCCGCGTGTTGGATAATGCCTTCTGTCAAGTCCATGATATCGTGAAAATCTGCATAAGCTTGGTAGACCTCAATAGAAGTAAATTCAGGGTTATGAGTAGCATCCATCCCTTCATTACGGAAGATCCGTCCAATTTCATAGACACGTTCCATCCCACCAACAATCAAACGTTTCAAGTGAAGTTCTGTCGCAATACGGAGTACCATATCAATGTTTTGGGCATTGTGGTGAGTGATAAAAGGTTTTGCAGCAGCACCACCAGCTTCATTGTGAAGAACAGGTGTTTCTACTTCAAGGAAACCTTGGCCGTCCAAATAACGACGGATTTCAGAGATAATTTGTGAACGTGTGACAAAACGATCAAAACTTTCACGATTTGAAATCAAATCCAAGTAACGTTTGCGGTAGATGGTTTCCACATCAGACAAGCCATGGAATTTTTCAGGCAAGGGACGAAGGGCTTTTGATAAGTGAGTGATGTGGGTAGCTTTAATAGAAAGTTCTCCCATATCTGTCCGCATGACTTCCCCTTCAACACCAAGGAAATCACCAAGGTCCGCTTTTTTGAAGATTTCGTAGTTTTCTTCTCCAACAGCATCCTTACGAACGTAGATTTGAATTTGACCATCACGGTCTTGGATGTGGGCAAAACCAACTTTCCCTTTACCACGCTTCGTCATCAAACGACCTGCAATAGTAGCAGTTTCGTTGATTTCATGCAATTCTTCTTTCGTTTTATCAGCATATTTTTCTTTTAACTGACCAGAGGTAGCTGTACGTTCAAATCGTTTACCAAATGGGTCGATTCCTTGTTCACGAAGTGCCGCCATCTTTTCACGACGGACAAGCTGCTGGTCATTTAATTCTTCCATATGTTCAGTAGTCATTTGGACCCTCCTAAGTTATTCTTTCCTATTCTACCATATTTAGACTAGAAATTCACTAATAATTACCATTTCAGTAAAAATGAGACTAGGAAAAATCAATCCCTCATTAAACTTGTTTCCTTCAATGTGTAGACAATCCCGATCAAGAATAGGAAATTGCCTTTTTAGAAGTTGCCTCCCCTATAGTGAAACCTCCTATAAATACTGATTTTAGGGCATGGAATAGAATTTTGCACTATATATTCTAAAAGAAAAAGAGAGTGGGACAAAGTCCTAGCCTCTCAGTTGTCTTTGGATTGTCGAGCAAGACGCAGTGGTTGAGTGGGCTCTACTACGCTGATTTCATCAGCTTTTACAGCCCTACTCAACTGTGCGGAGGTGGGACGACGAAATCGAATTCTAACGAATGACCGATTTCTGTCCCACTCTCTATCCATTTTTTTCTTTTGTTATTCGTAGCGTAGCGCTTCAATCGGATCCAGTTTAGAGGCTTTATTAGCTGGTAGAATTCCAAAAATCATCCCTACGAAAGCTGAGAAAATAATACTTCCAATCGCAACTTTCAGGGAAATAATCGGTGGTCCTTCTAGGGTGCTTGCAGCAACTGTTGTGATTAAGCTATTGACACCATAGGCAAGGCCAAGTCCAATCAACCCTCCAATGATGGTCAAGACCATGGACTCAATCAAAAACTGAACCAGGATCTTACCTCGAGTTGCTCCCAAAGCTTTGCGAAGACCAATTTCTCTCGTCCGTTCGGTAACAGAGACAAGCATGATATTCATGACTCCTATCCCACCAACTAAGAGGGAAATCCCCGCTATGGCACCGATTACTGTGGTCATGATTCCAACCACTTTATTGGTTTCTTCTAGGATACTATCTAGATTAAAGATCTGGAATTCTCCTTGACGAACACCTGAAATTTCTGTTAACTTTTGAGCTGCTTCAATCCCAACAGATTTGATTTGTTTTACATTCGGAACGTGGACGACAATATTTTGAATCTCGTCTGTTCCAAATTCAGAAGCTAGCTGGGTATTGGCCATTAGGGCACTACCACCTGAAGAAGCTCCATAAAGGGCTGTCCCCGCATTTGGATCTTTAAACACACCAACAACCCGATAATTATTGTCTCCAACAGAGACAATCTGGTTCAGTGGATTCTCAGGCCCAAATAATTGTTGTGCTAATCCTTCATCTAGCAGCACGACCCGTGAAAAATTACTATAATCTGCAGGCGTTAATTTTCGTCCAGATAGGAGTTCCACCTTCTTGACAGAAAAATAGGTCTCATTTACCCCTTGGATATTCACCCCGTCTGCTTTTTTCTTTTGAAAAGCAATGGTTGCGTTAGAAGTGTTACCAACGTAATAGCCATCGATCCCTTTAATCTTGGTTAACTCCTTGACCCAGGATTCTTGAACAACTGGTGGTGCTTCTTGTACTTGACCATCAATATCTTCAGCATTTTCTCCATCCATATCCGATGGAGCTGCCATCCCTCGATCTTCAGCTGCAGGGCCACTTTCGCCTCCACCTCCTCCTTCTCCAGTCTCATCAGAAGGGCCGACATTAATTCCGGTCACATAACCACTCTTATTTGGAGAATAGGAGATTTGTACATATTCTTGATCCTTAGTGAAGGTCTTAGTAACACCAGCTTTCATGCCATCTCCAAGAGCCATGATGACAACGACAGAAGCAACCCCAATAATGATCCCCACCATCGTTAAGAAAGAACGTAATTTATGACTCATGATCGAGCTCATTGCAAATTTCCAATTTTGCATCAGTCCCTCCTTTCCAACTTGCTATCTGAAGAGATCACCCCGTCACGAATGACGATGCGTCGATTGGCAAAGGCTGCAATCTCAGGTTCGTGCGTAACCATGATAATGGTCTTTCCTTCTCGATTTAGCTTGGTTAGTAAATCCATTATTTGCTCGCCTGTCTTGGTATCCAAAGCACCAGTCGGCTCATCTGCAAGGACGATAGCCGGTTGATTTACGAGAGCTCGAGCAATCGCCACCCGCTGCTTTTGACCTCCAGAGAGTTCCGAAGGCAAATGGTGCATGCGCGAACCAAGCTCTACCTTTTCGAGATACTGCTCCGCTATTTCCTTGCGTTTAGCAGGATGCACCCCTGCATAAATGAGAGGCAGTTCTACATTTTGAAAGGCATTGAGTTTAGAGAGAAGAAAGAATTGTTGAAAGACAAAACCAATCTGTTCATTTCGAACACATGCCAACTTTTTCTCACTCAGATTTCCAACTTCCTGGCCTTCTAGAAAGTACTCTCCACTGGTCGGGCGGTCCAACAGGCCAATCACGTTCATCAAGGTTGATTTTCCTGAACCGGATGGGCCCATAATGGCCACAAATTCTCCCTCTTCGACTTCTAAATCGATGTCTTTTAACACGCGAAGTTCCTGATCCCCATTTTTATAGGTTTTATTGATTCCTTTTAGTTCAATCAATTTTGTCATATTTTCCGATCTCTTTTCCATCTTCCAGTTTCTCATTAGGATTCACAATAACTTGGGCATCTTTCTTCAAGCCTGACAAGATTTCCTGGTTTTCAGCATCGGCATTCCCCAGAGTGACCTTCACTTTCTTGGCCTTGCCCTTTTCGACGGTCCATACGTAACTCGTATCTCCATCAGCCATGACACTTGTCACGGGAACAAGGGGATGTTGAGTCGAACTTTTGACTTCAATATTGACAGAAAAGCCTTGCTTAAGCTCCCCAATCTCACTGGTAATATCTACTGTAAATGGATATTTGGTCCCCGCAGTTCCTTGCGCTCCGCCAGCTGTATTGTTGCTGGCTTGCCCGGAATCGGTTGGATAACTACCCACATAAGAGATTTTTCCTGTCCAGGTCTTATCCGGATAAACTTTGGAAGTAAGGACCACTTCTTGGCCTTCAGAAATATTGGCCAAATTGTATTCGGACAATTCCCCTTTTACTTGTAAATGGCCGTTGCTGACAATATGCACCAGAGTTTGATTAGTACCTGTGGTTGATTTTGAAACATCTTTATTGACTTCTACCACTGTCCCATCAATACTACTTTTGACTATTGTTGCATCCAGCAATGCCTTGGCCTTATTCATATTATCAACTGCATCAGCTCTTGCATCTCGCAAATCACTCGCTTGGGAATCCACTGTTCGTTGGGCCTGTGAAGCTGACTTAGCATCCTCTTCATCGTCGCCAGTCGTATCCACACTTACCCCATTGGTCATTAAATCGTTTAACTGACGATCAGCCTTATTGACAGTACGAACTGCCGCATCATAGGCCGTTTGAGCTTCTGTACTACTATACTGTACAATCGCTTGTCCAGCTGTCACTTGATCTCCCACATTGACCAAAATCGATTGCAAATCACCCTTGGTCCCATCAAAATAGACATACTGTTCTTGATCGGCAGTAACCTTTCCAGTTAATAAGACAGAAGAGGCAATAGAGCCATCCTTAACGGTTTGTACCATCGGAGTTTCATTCGCAACTTCTTGATTAGGTGAGTTAGGGTGGGAAAACATCATCACACTTGTTGTTCCAATCACAAGAACAGCTGCACCTGCGGCTGTCCAAATTTGCCATTTCTTCATTTTCTTCATTTTAGTTCTCCATAAAAGAAAGCGTTTTTTCTATACTATAGTATACAGTATACCATACTTCCCTTCTTTTCTATCCAAAAATATTATCAGAAAAAACAGGTTTTGTGGCAAAATCTTTACTCTTGACTTTTGTAACAATAGATATTACAATCAAACTGATCAGTCACTAAGGAGGACAGTATGAAAGAATTCGATATCATTGCAATTGGTGGCGGCAGCGGAGGAATCGCAACGATGAATCGGGCCGGCGAACACGGAGCCCGCGCAACCGTCATTGAAGAAAAACAATTGGGTGGAACTTGCGTTAACAGAGGCTGTGTTCCTAAAAAAATCATGTGGTACGGAGCACAGATTGCAGAAGCCATTCGTGATTACGGGCCAGACTATGGCTTTACTTCTGAACAGACCAAATTTGATTTTAAAACCTTAAGAAAAAATCGCGAAGCCTATATTGATCGTTCTAGGAATTCTTATGATGGTAGTTTCAAACGAAATGGTGTTGAACTGATTGAAGGGCGTGCCCGTTTTGTAGATGCCCATACTGTTGAGGTCAATGGAGAAACCATCAAAGCCAACCATATTGTGATTGCGACAGGAGCCCATCCTCATATTCCTTCTGTTCCCGGAGCAGAATTCGGCGAAACATCTGATGATGTCTTTGCTTGGGAGAAACTTCCAAAGTCTGTTGCGATCATTGGGGCAGGCTACATCGCGGTGGAACTAGCCGGTGTACTCCACCATCTAGGCGTTCAAACAGACCTCTTCATCCGAAAAGATCGGGTTTTGCGTCGTTTTGATTCCTATATTGTCGATGGCTTAATGGAAGAGATGGAAAAACAAAACCTTCCACTTCACAAACAGAAAGTTCCCATGAAGCTTGAAAAATTAGCAGACGGTCGTGTGAAGATCTATTTTGAAGATATGACCAGCCATGTGGCAGAACATGTCATCTGGGCAACCGGACGCAAACCAAACGTCCAGGATCTCAATTTGGAAGCTGCAGGTGTCACCTTAAATGAAAAAGGATTTATTGCAGTGGACGAATACCAAAACACCGTTGTTCCGGGCATCTATGCCCTTGGCGATGTCACAGGAGAAAAAGAATTAACCCCTGTCGCGATTAAAGCTGGACGCACTCTTTCTGAACGACTATTCAATGGAAAAGTCAATGCCAAAATGGATTATACAAGTATCCCTACCGTTGTCTTTTCTCACCCTGCTATAGGAACGGTTGGCTTAACGGAGGAAGAAGCCATACAAACATATGGAAAAGAGAATATTAACGTCTATACTTCTCAATTTGCTTCCATGTATACCGCCGTTACCCAGCACCGCCAACAGGCAAAATTCAAACTCATCACTGCGGGTCCAGAAGAAAAAGTCGTTGGTCTCCATGGACTTGGATATGGAGTGGACGAAATGATCCAAGGATTTGCAGTTGCTATCAAGATGGGAGCGACAAAAGCCGATTTCGACGCTACCGTTGCCATTCACCCAACTGGATCAGAAGAATTCGTAACCATGCGATAAAAAATGCTTAAACTTCAAGTTTGTGAATAAAGGAAACACTATTTACCTCATCATAGTTCATCTTTGGAACTTAAAAAGCGAACAAAGACTTTAGACACTTGCTTCCCAAGTCCTATCTGCCGTATGGAGCAGTGCTTTAAGTAAGCAACCTCTGCTTCATACTGTTATTTCTTTCAAACATCTAAGGCTGGACAGTTTCTGACCAGCCTCTTTTTCATTTATCCAATTATAGCAAAATGCTAAAAATTTCATAGATAAATTATTTTTTATAATTTAAATTTCACTAATTTGTGATATAATTCATTTTATAGGATGTTTTTTAATATAGACTAGTGGGAGGTGCATTTATAATGGTGCAGTCTTTAAAAAACCAACCTATAAAGTCATGCATGTTTTTGTAAGTTTTTAACAAAAACATACAAACTGATCTAAATAATTGGAGAAGAAAATGAAAAAAAGTAATTTAAGAAGGCTTTCGAAACTCTTCTTTCTTGTGTTTTTACCATTATTATTCATACTATTTTCGCAATCTGATATGGTAAAAGCTGGAGATGTGAGCAACAATATTAGCTCACTAACTGTTTCATCCGAAGAAATTACAGATGGTGGACAAACAACCGTTAAGTTTACCTTTGATGAACACGCACAAAAAATCCAACCAGGAGATACGCTACGAGTGAACTGGACAAGCTCTGGAACGATCTACGGGACAGGATTCAAGAAGACCATTCCATTAAGTATTGATGGTACTTATGTTGGAGACATGGTCATTACAGATGGTGCTGCGACAGTTACTTTCAATGAAGGTATCAAAAACATTCAAAACATCCATGGTTGGGGTGAATTTGAAATTGAAGGTCATAACGATACAGCAACCGATAAGGAGCATGTTGGAAAATTCACTATTATTAGTGGAGTTAGAACCGTCGATTTAAACGTTAAGAAAATGGCTACTGGTGTTAATAGCGCCCCATTCTATCTCAAAGCAGGTGATATGCATGCTAACGATCCTGAACACATTCTTTGGACACTAACCATTAACGCTATGAACTTAGAAGCTGATGGAAACGTTCGTGTTGAAGATGAAATTCAAGGCGGACATTCACTTGTGAAAGATAGCTTCAGTATTACTACAACTGGTAACAAGCCAGGATATTACAGTGGTTCGACTGCTATCGACGATTTCTTAGCAGCCTTTCCTGGAGCTACTTTTACAATCGAGGCATCAGGAAAAATTACGGTTACACTGCCTCAAAGTGAAATCAACAAGACTGGCGTCCTTATCTTTTACCAAACTAAGGTAGAGAATGACAAACAAAAGAATTTCTTGAATAATACTAAAGTATGGTATCAAGTGAAAGGTGAACAAGCAGTCGTTGCAAAAGAAGTCAATGCCTCTGTAGCAAATATAAATGCAAATGGTGGTGTGGATGGCGATATGACTTCAACAACAACCAAAGAACCTAAGACTACCGTTACTTCGACTGAAGAACCTAAGACTACTGTTACTTCAACTGAAGAACCTAAGACTACCGTTACTTCAACTGAAGAACCTAAGACTACTGTTACTTCTACCGAAGAACCGAAGACTACTGTTACTTCTACCGAAAAACCTAAGACTACCGTTACTTCAACTGAAGAACCTAAGACTACTGTTACTTCTACCGAAGAACCGAAGACTACCGTTACTTCGACTGAAGAACCTAAGACTACCGTTACTTCTTCTGAAGAACCTAAGACTACCGTTACTTCGACTGAAGAACCTAAGACTACCGTTACTTCAACTGAAGAACCTAAGACTACCGTTACTTCAACTAAAGAACCTAAGACTACCGTTACTTCAACTAAAGAACCGAAGACTACCGTTACTTCTTCTGAAGAACCTAAGACTACCGTTACTTCTACCGAAGAACCGAAGACTACCGTTACTTCAACTGAAGAACCTAAGACCACTGTTACTTCGACTGAAGAACCTAAGACTACTATTACTTCGACTGAAGATCCTAAGTCAACTCCTACAAAGTCTACTACTAAACCAAACCTTTCTGGTACTACCGCAACTTCTAAAAGACCAGCTTCAAATGGGGACATCAAGGGAGATCGCAAAGTGATCTTACCTAATACTGGTGAAATGGTTGCAACTGGCCTTGTATTGACAGGTGCTCTTGTCTTGGCAGGTTCTGTCGTTATGAAACGCAAATTGACGAAAAACTAATCTAGAATTAGATGGATCGTCGTATCTTAAAGCGTAACCATAAGAACATGAACTTCTATAATCTCAAGTAGATGTTCAACCTAAAAATAGGGAACCAGATTGATTCCCTCGGATTGAAGAAAAATCCCTTAGAAAACAAGTTTCTAAGGGATTCTCTTTGTATAAAGTCGCATAAAGGTTATTCTCACTTTAACGTATTTACATATCAAAAATTGGTGAAATGGATAGTGACGGTCTCTCTTTATTTTACTCTAAATTTGGTTTTCGGATGGATTACTAGATGATAAAGCTAATAGGTTCAAAAAAGACAAACGCCATATTTGACGATTGTCCCAAGCTTTTTTCTTATCTTATGGTAAGATGGCAATGGCACGAACTGGTGAGCCAGTTGCCTTGTCCCAATGTGGGAAAGCAATCGAAATCAAAGCGCCAACAGCTGGTACTTGATCCAATTGGTTCAATACTTCTACTTGGTAAATGTTTTGTTCCAAGAGATAATATTCATTGACCAAACCATGTTCTGCTGCTGGAATACCCGCATCGGTATCAAAGGTTTCATGGCCTACTGCTTTGACATGGCGTTCATGAATCAAGAATTCTAGAGCTTCACGGCTCCAACCCGGACTTTGTTGAACCCCATTTTCATCAAGGTTACGCATGGCATCTTGATCTGGCCAACGTTTTGACCAATCACTACGGAAAGCGACAAAGGCCCCCTCAGTAATTTGTCCATACTCTGCTTCGAAGTCTAAGATATCTTGTTTGCTCAAGATAAAGTTTGGATTGGCTGCAACTTCTTTCGATTTGTCGATGACATAAAGTGGCAAGAGGAGATCTTTGAGAGCAATCTCATCCAACCAACGGCCTCCTTCTACAAAGTGAATCGGCGCATCAATATGTGTTCCGTATTGCCCCACAACCGTGAATTTTTGAACATGAAAACCATCTTTAAGTGTAAAGAGGTCTTCTTGCTTCAAGGCCGGAAGAGCTGGAAAGTGTGGGCTATCGGCATTGATTTGGTGACTCAAATCCACCCATTTTTTAGCTTGCAATTCCTTGTAAATACTTAGTAAATCTGACATTCTTTCTTCCTCCTGCTTATAGTTATACATTAAGCAATGAATGAATTCATTGTATCACTCTAGAGCTTGATAAACAAGGGGTTAGGATAATCCAATATCTTTGATCTATCCATAGTTTTAACCTATATCAAAATACAAAAAGAGCGAGGACCAGTCCTCAACTCCTTTTGTCTATCCATTTTTAAAAGCATCTAACAGCACTTGAAATTCTTCATTGGTGAGCGTAATCCCCTTGCCCATCTTTGTATGATCGGGACTCCATGTCCGAAGGTCATACTTTGCAGGTGCACCATTAAAGCTCACACGATTGAGTTCTTTGGTCCAACCCTTGTCGTTTTCAGACAAAACCAACAGATGCTCTTCGATTTGAAACGAAAATTCAGCCATTTTTTATCTCCTTTCTTTCCTTCTCATCTCTATTATTCGTAAATTATTTACAAATTCGTGGAAATTATCTATAATATATTGTATCAAGTTATGGAGAATTTAGCTATGAAAAAATTTCTCGAGATCGTGAAAGACCGCGCGAATGAGTTTTTTAATGGAAAAGTCAGTACACCTGCCCCATTAGAAGATGAGCGAATTACTGAAATTATTCAACAAGCACTACGAAAAAAACAAGGGGTTCACGTGATCTTTTCAAATAAGAGTTTTACAGGTGACATTGTAAAATATGACCAAGATCGCCAACAATTGATCGTCAAGAACTTCAAAAAAAGTATGTCCACGATTATCCGTATTGCTGAGATCCAGAAAATCAGTCTGGTTCCCAACAATATTCGCATCGCCCAACAAAAAAGAGAGGTTTAGGCCTCTCTCAGATTGAAGAAAAAACGTCATTTTTGGCGTTTTTTTATTACCCTCAATCTAATTTCTAAATTTCTAAATTTGTAAAAATATCATAAAAAATTCTATCAAAGTTTAACTTTTTAAACTAGCAAAAAGTTAGAGTACACAATACTAGTATTTTACGCTACCTTGATTAACGAGGTTCCCAAATATTTCATAATTACATTTTCTAGGTTTAAAAAAAATAATAGCAATAAATTATATCAATTTAATCTAATCACCATAAGTTTGCTCCCATTTTTTCATTTCTTCAACGATACTTCTTAGAGCATTACCTTTTTTTGTCATTTTATATTCAACCTGTGGAGGCGATGTCGGTAAAACTTT